>RCNJ01000023.1_pt1 | contig 129496 bp, 118 predicted proteins | sample 2041171 | NCBI WGS metagenome assembly RCNJ01 (sample SAMN09708213, study PRJNA481090) | feces metagenome | biome: feces | host: Pygoscelis adeliae | place: Antarctica: Rookery Lake | collected 2010-03-01 | reverse complement strand
AAAAAAAGTTGAATTTAATATAGTAAATTTAGGATGAAGCCTTCGAAGCCTTCAAGGCTCGCTTGTTATTTACTAACTTTTTCCTTGTTATAAATAAAACTTCTCGCAGACGAAGTCATCGATGCCTTCAATGCTCGCTTCTTATAAATAAACTTTCTCGCTACTCTAAGAAGTACATAATGCCAAGAAGCGCCAACTAGGCAAATGTAATTATTGCGCTTCCCTCACCGCCTTCATTTGTGGTTAGCGTCGCGGGGTTCTGAGCACGTTCTGCGCATGTTCTGGTTGGCTGGCCCACGCTTCTGCAGGCCTGCCGCCGCGAAGTGGTCCGAATGTGGCCAAAGCACGATGACGGCCGCCATGAACAACCTTGTAGACTTGCGCGCGTTAGATTTCCAGATCTTGCCGCTCTGATGGTTGGTATTCTTGCTTTGTAAACTCCAATTCTCTCAGTATACCCATTTCAAGAGATGATTGGCGTTGCCTAAGTACTCAGTTCTGCCCGTTCATCTTTTACTACGTTGTTTGTTTTTTGAAACCTCGAGAGCGAAACTCCTTCACTATTGTCAGACCACTCCGGCATACCTCTGAAGTTTGGCATCATTTGCGACAATTTCGATCGAGTTGACTACCCCACCAAGATTGCGGTACAGCTAGGACTAGGACCCTGAGCTGACACGTTGCTGGATATCTTGACATCTACCAGATCTTCAACCTGTTGCGCACAACAGCCGCCAGATCCGGGCCCAACGGCTTCCAGTCCTGAGAATCACACTGGCTAGGGGCCCTCAAACGACGTCCCAAGTCAGCTGCGGTAGCAGCTCCGACCGCAAAGATGGATATGATGGATCATACCGGACATATGCGCACGGGAGGCGCATTCATCACAGTCAACATGTCCATGGCACGGAGCTACTGGTACATAATAGCTGCCATATGCGGCTTCACAATCACATTACGAGTAATAAAGACGGTAGAGACTCGAGCACGGTATGCTGTTTACATGCCCTATGCTACGTGGAAACATGCTAACTCATGCGCTTAGGCTGAAGCGGCAGTCCAAAACCTCGGTCGCATATCCAACCCAACCGCACAACCCTCTCGAGCAAGTCATAGCCACATCCTCGGCCATAATGCGCGAAGCTTCTGGCCCAGAATACCACATCAGAAACCGCTACCTCACATGGCTTTCGCCGCCACCCCTCGGCCGTTGCCTGGTCGTCCTTGTCTACTGGGCCGTCATAACATACATGCTCTGTCACGAGTCTATAGTGTCGGGCGCATACTACTTCGAGAAGATCGGCTTCCGCGCAGCCTGGGTCTCTATCACTCAGGTACCTCTCATCTACCTTCTCGCTACCAAGTTCTCATTCCTGGGATTCTTGACCGCCACTAGTCATGAGAGGTTGAATTGGCTGCATAGATGGGTGTCTCGTACGCTGCTGATTACGGCGACTGTGCACGGTGCGTTCTTCTACGCGCAGTGGGATAGAGTGGATTACGTGCAGATTGAGCTGGATATGATGCCTATGGTTAAGTACGGTATGGGAGCATGGTTCATCTTGCTTTGGACGGCATTGAGTTCGCTGATGCCGTTGAGGAGCTGGTGTTATGAGCTCTTCGTGTTGCAACATCTGGCTGCTGCTGCTGTGTTCCTGTGGTGTCTCTGGATGCATGTCCCAGATTACGCGTTCTACAACATCTGGTTCGCGATTGCAGCCGTGTGTGTGGATAAGGTGATCATGTGGGGATGGACGGCATGGTGCAACCTCTCTTTGCCAAAGAAAGGAAGTAAGAATGGCGTCCAAAGGGCGAGTCAGATGTTTGGTCACAGAGGTGAGATCAAGGTGTTGAACGACAAGTTGACAGAAGTGCTCATCCACGATGTATCGTTCAAGTGGAATGTAGGCCAGCACGTGTACCTGCGCATCCCCTCTTTATCACTCAAGTCCAACCCCTTCGAAGCCCACCCATTTACCATCGCCAATGCGCCGCGTCTTTCCTCGCGGCAAACTGTTCAATTGTTGGTGGAGAAGAAGGGCGGCTTCACTAAGCACCTCCATACCGCAGCCGCTAAGTACCCGGGAGGCGCGTCGCCAGTAACGGCCATCATCACCGGGCCGCTAGGCAACCCGCCAACATGGCCCTCATACGAGACACTCGTCTTGATCTCCGCGTCCACGGGAATATCATTCACCCTTCCAATCCTCGAGTCAATAATCGATACTTCGAACTGCCAGGCCGTGCCAAACGCAGCGAAAGAAGGATGCGTTCGCCGCATAGACTTTCTCCAGGTAGTGAAGAGTAAGCACAGCACCAAAGCCTACCTCACTCGGCTCGAGAACGCCCTACTAAAGGCAGAACAAGCCGGTGTTGAGTTACGGATACGGATAGCAGTAACTTGCGAGAGATGCGGTTGCTGCGGGGCTAACTGCCAGTGCCACAACTTTGATGCTCAACCAAATACGCAGACACTGGTTGCTGAGAGGCCGTTCAGGAGCAGAGTGGAGAGCTCGTTGGAGAAAGACACTATTAGTATTCTTGACAGTGATGATTATGCGTCGAGTAGCATGGATAAGAAGCTCGAGACTGATGTCACGGAGCTTAGTGGGTCACAGCTTACCACGCCTGCGGCATTGCACACCGTTATCTCTGCTACGACATCGCCGATGCTGAAGCCGGTGTCGAGGCCGATGGGCCAGGTGTTGTGGACGTCCAATCGTCCCGATATTGCGGATTACATAAGGAGTCCAGTCGAGGCCACCGGAGGAGAGACGATTGTTGCTGTTTGCGGTGGCAAGAGCTTGGTGGCTTGTGTGAGGAATTCGGTCGCGAGGTTGAGCGATGAGAGGGGCGTGCATAAAGGCACTGGCGCGCAAGGAATAAGCATTTGGAGCGAGCATTATTGTTTCTAGATAGGAAAGCTGGAGAGGAGTGTGAGTGGATTAGATAGCCCAGTTTTGATGCTTCGTATCTGCTTACTTTGATGATGCGTTTCTTGGGGTTGGGCGTCTGTGAGATTTGCTGATTTGTAAGAGATGTGACTGATATTGGTGAAGCGTCAGGTGCTGTGTAGCTGGGCATTTGTGACCATGGAGTTATACTCTGCCACCGCACTGGCCCGGTCGCCACTCGACCGAGGAGCCAAACCTCTTTCGTCTAAGTATAAGGAGGGCCGTCATCTCATCTCTCGTTACTCCAACGTAGTCTACAAAAACCACCCCAAATGCCACGTGAATTGCCTGATTCGGCAACTGGTTATCAAGGGAAAAGGCCAAGCCCATCTTGAAGTCTTCAAACATGTTTCACTTATAGATGTTACTGTGTCTTAACTGGTTGGCAGACTGCTCGCTTAACGTACCTCTATTAGCGCAAGGCTGAAGGCGCATCTGTGCGCTCGTCGTGGGCCATCCATGAGGGTTGCGTTGTCAGCCCCCTGCCATCCACGCGTCTATATACCTTCACGACTACCACCACGTCGTCACAACACCTGGGTACCGTATTACCGTGCGTCAAACCCCCATTTCAACCACCGACGATCATACAAAACTACTAAACACACAGCAAGATGTGTCTGCAACCACCAAGAGACCCGGAAGATCCCATCGCAGACGTTAACGCTTACATGTCCCACCTCACCCAGTCGATGGATACCTTCATTCTCAAAGCAACACCAGTGTACAAGAAAGCCACACCGCAAGAGGGCAAAGCAGTGTGGACGGTTGTGGGTTGAGAGGCAGATGGAACGGGAGGAGCTTATCGGGCTGGGCTACCAGTTGGGATTGCGGATGCTTGAAGAGGTATGCAATCAGTGAAATCGTGGATGGTAAAGATTTAATGCTGGTGATGGATATAACAACGGCGAGATGACGGCCAGTCAGACGACGAAGATGGTGAAGAAGAACCAAGGCCCAGAGCCTGTGACGCTGGTGTTGCTGGAGAAAAGCCGGATGCGCGGGGGCTTGCGCAAGAAGCGGGAGGATGAATGTGAGGGGAAGTAAGTGGAATGCGGTGTGAAGCTGGATGGTATGAGAGGCGAAGGATACCTTGATCCGAAGAATTTGGGGTTGGATCGGAGCAGCGGTGCTTTATACCCATATATATTATCAAAACCCTTATTAGCAGATCACTGGGTAGAAGACAGAGAAGTAACGGATGCACAGATCTCTTCCTTAACAACATATTGTATTCGCTACCCCACGCCAAGTATCTTTCGCACAAGAAGTACAGAATCACAGTGTACGAAGCTCAAGCCAGCCGCCCAACTGGCGGCGGACAAAGCAAGCCTCCTTACGTGCCCTGGTTCCCAGTAATGATCGTAACTCCGCAACGCCTGCCAGGTCAAAAACATCAACCTGCAAGCCTTCCACCACCAAACTCCTATACTTAGAACTTCGCATAAGACAAGGCGACTTCGAATACAAACGCATAACGTCAAAGCATCCACCGTGTTCGCATTCCCCAATCAAAACGGCAGCGAGCTCTTATCTCAGCTCCTCCGCCAACATAACGGCCTCCTCCATTCTCTGATCCTCTATCTGATCATGTTCTCTCTTCATAACCTGCTGTTGGCCATCACTGAAGTAGTCTCCACCACCACCGCCACCAGCTCCACCCTCACGCTCAGCACCAGTTAACCTATACTCCCCATTTCTCATCTCAATGATACCCTCCTCAAGCGCCCACCTGGCAAGCAAATCATCGACGCCCAATCTACCCGCTTCGCCCTTCTCCATATGTCTACCCACATGCTCCGTCCAATCATCCCAGCTCCCATTCCCCTCAAACACATTACTACAATCCTCCTTCGGGCACGCAGACCTCTGCGGCGGCTGACGGCGATGCACAAGGCAATCAGTCTGCATCTGCTTAACATGCGCCTCCCACTCAGTCTGCAACTTGCTATCCCCTTTATTCAACGCCTTCTTGATCGCGAACGGCGCATGCATGCGTCTCAGATGCTGTGTGAAGAGATCCTTACGGTTGAACTCGTTGCCTTTGCCCTCAACCTGGGACTGTGGGCAGGAGGAGCAGCGGTAGTAGGTCAGACAGAGGTGCTGGGATGCAATATGGCGCTTCCACTCGTTCTTGCTCCCAAATGTGGAGGCGCAGCCTGCGAAGGCGAAGGCGCATGGAAATGGGCGAGTGTGGGCTGCTGCGACGTGCTTGCGTAGGGACGAGGAATCCTTGAATGGCGCGTGGGAGCACATGCTGCAGCGGGTATCTGTCTTGGAGTTACTGGCCTGCTTGGCGAGGGAGCGGCGTGGTGGCTTGCGCGCTGTGTTTGGGGTGCCGTAGGACATGTAGCTATCATCGCCTTCGATGTCAGAGTGTGCGCCATCGTGCTGCAGCTGTTGGCTGCCAATGGAATGCTGGCGTGGAGAATGATAGTGCGGGGAGTGCGGGTCGTCCATCAAGTTGGAGTTGCTGCGCTCGAGATGGCCATGGCCATTGTCGTGGGATGGCGGGCGCACATGAGAAAGAGCCTTTAGTTGAATTGCAGCCTCATGCATCTCATCAGAGTCTTCGCCATGTGGCTTATGTGTATGAGTGATATCCATGCCGGCAGTCTGCTCAAGTTGCTGAGTCATATCCATAGCTTGCTGCGACATCATGTGAGGAGAATGCTGGTAGCTCAGGTTTGGCGGTGCCAATGGCTGTGGCTGTTGTGCACTGACTCCTGGGCTGGAGACAGCTGCCAAGGCGTCGGCAGCCTCGAGCAACATCTTCCCATCCTCCAAGTGCTTGTTGGAAGCCTGGTTGGAGGCCTGGTTGGCAAGCATGGCCAAGTCAACAAGACTCTGATGCTCCTTGACCATGTTGTGGGACTTGATGAAGCCGATCAGGATGCACTGTCTTTCTTGTGCGAGAGCATTATAGATTTCGTTTGGCATAGTCAAGATCAAGACAGTTGGTGGGCCTTGGAATCTTGCCTCGACAGTGACGGTGCTGTTGCTTCCTGGGATGCTGGCCAACCACTGCTTGAAAGTGATCATCTCGTGGCCGAAGTCATCGGGAAATTGAATGCTGATAAGAGCTCTTGGCTCGTCGAAGAGGAGAGTTGGGCTCATAGGACCCTGATACATCTCCTGGCTCATGCGCTCTTGCATCTGTCCGTCAAGTCCATCCATGTGAGATGTAATCATCGGCACACCACCACCGATCGGCGTAATGAAGATGTTCTTTGCGATGTTTGGTGTCAAGGAAAAGAAGACTGGCGCTCTCTCAAGGGTTGTGCCGTCTTCCTCCTTGATGCCACCATTGACATCACCACCGTTCTGCTCAATAGATCTCAAAGCTTGCAGCGAGATAATTACCTCTTCGTGCAATTGCTGAACCGTGAAAGGTGGGCCATCGCTGAGCTTGTGAAGCGCGTCGATGAGGTGGTATGTGAACGAGTTTGGGCCAGCATCGTTAGCTGCGGTCTCCGGGGCGCAAGCAGCGAGAGCCTGCTTGACTCCACCGTTCGCATTGAGCTTGACGTCTGGAACCATACAACAATCCAAAAGCAGAAGGATGTCGGACGGCGCGTCCTGAATGGTGTCCTTTATGCTATCCCATTGTAGCTTCGCGGACTCTTGAGATGGGTTGCTGTTTCTTGTTAGCTTTTGTATTCTCGTATATCGGCCACGACTCCTTACCAAGCCCAATACAAAGGGCCATCGGCTCCAACGTAGGAGCAGCCGACGTAATAAACAATCAACAACTGTCCTGGTCTTGCGCCATCAACCAGCATCTGCAGCTGCATCGCCAGCTTCTCAGCTGAGTCTGGAGCGCTTGGAATGCTCCATGGCTGGACCGCGTAGTTGTATCTCTCCGTAAACAGCTTCTGGAGGGCGAGCAGATCGTCCGCCACAGTCAAGTCATCCTCCCAGCGAAGGAGCAGGACACTGGCGCTCTCATATGGCAACCTCCTGTTGTGAGCATTTCCGATGTTCGCAGCATCTTGTATCTGTCGCGCATACCTCTCGAAGTCCGCCTGTTCGGCAGGCTGAAGGGGAGGCTGAGCCGTGGCATCCATCGAGCCTTGGGAGCCATACTCGAAACGCTGTTCATTCTGCGACAAGCACCATCATCAGCAATCATCCATCGGTAATCAACTACAAGGCCACCCACCGGATTGATCAAATTGCCTTGCTCGTCTTTAGGCGCCAACCGGCGCTTCTTGTTAAAGGGCTCCATGTCGTCCTCGATGTGCCCTCGGGTCAATCGCGCTTGTTTTTGATGGTCCCAAGTCGCGCAGCGGCGCTTGTGTTATAGCTTCCTGGTATCTTGATTTCCGTGCGTTTTATCGCTCTTATCGAGACAATATGTTGAGCTGTATAGACAAGGCTTGGATAGTTGTGTCGATGGTGAGGCTATGAGGAAGGCTTCAGAGCCTCGAGCGCATGGTGCGGAGCGATTGCTGGCGTTAAACGAGGCTGTGCGATTTTAGAGGCGAAAGCGCTACACGTGACCGTGGAGGAGCACACAACGATTGATCACGTAAACACAGACAGCATGGCAGATTGGACAAATATTGTGTCTCGCGCTTTCGCAGACCACTTCGAGCGTGTCACTTTCTGTCAACGAGTCAAAACATGTGTTGCGAGCATGTATATACAATGGCCACCTCGTGAGTGAGAAAGAGCTCTCTCCTGCTGCTGAAAAGTCCACTCAATCTGGGGAGGTAGAAAGTACTTGCCAGCTCTCTCTCACGGTGGAAAGTACTTCCAGATGTCAATGCCCGAAACACTACTTCAGTCCGAATTGTCCCTCGACTACCTAATCATCCCAAGTCTTCTGGCGACGGCGACGCAGACAGTTGGCCCCGCAAACTATATGTCGCACGGCACTCCTCCGCCGTCTGCCCTGATCAAAGCATGTCATCTTCCTGCATTTGGTCGTCTCATACGAACCAAATAATCAAAAAGTCACAGGGTCGTGATGAACAAGACTGGGTCGGCCACACATGCAGATGGCCTCATTGCTGAGACCCTTGCTAGGCAGCAGCATTACAAGGTTGAGATCATTTAAGATTGACAACACCACCGCGATCAACGCATCGCTATTGCCGCGACAATTGAATCCTCGAAGAGATACCAAATTTAACGGCATTTGGCCAAGTGTAATCTTCGTTTCGAGTGCTGAGATGTGATATCAGACATGGACGACAGTGGGAACCGAATCTTAATTATCCCCACCGATGGTACCTTAATCCCGATTATGAGTTCGTGTTGGGCCTCAAGAAATGGCTTCATGTTTCCATGTTCCATGTAGTGGATTTGTGCGGTCATACACCAGAAGTCGGGTCGACAGGTAATTTAGTGCTCTGGAGCAGCAGTATTGGACTCCCTACTAAGCGCTGAACAGCATCTTGATCGTAGTCATCGTCACATACCTTCCGCAGCACTGCCTCGTTTGAACAACAAAGACTACTAGGCTGTCCAGGTCGTACCTGAACACCTTGTTTCCCTTCTGCGCCCTTCTGTTCACCTCATTGCTTGTGAATATGGGGACGACTTATGATCTGAGACGTGTCACTGTAGGCCATGAGTTGGTGTGGAATAAGTTATGGCCAGCACTCATTGGCGTCGCTCAATTAGGGACGCAATCTCTATGTGCAGCCGTTTTGTAACCGACCGTGTCCTCGAACCTTCTTTACCTAACGGCGGCTGATGGATTGGTACCTGAGATCATCGCCACAAAGCGGTATCTACGGCAATCCAAGGACATTCCCACCACGACCGATGTTTCTCCAACAACCGAGCGCACACCTCTTGTCCCATCTACAACTACAAGGTCAACCTTTGCTAGCCCAAGGTTTGCCAGCCTTGATGAGGCGAATGAGCACTAACCCCGCCAGGCAGCAGCAAAACGAATTATGGCCAACTTCCTCTACATCGGCCCATTTTTCTGCCTCACCGTGGCGATCATCAGCGAATGGGTCGATAGATCATTCTACTCAAAAGACATATACGAAGCTCATTCCAACCATCACCCCCACGGACCCCTATGGGTTTCGTTTGCCCTCATGGTAGCCAGCTATTTGTGTTTGTATATCCAGTCCATCCCTCTCCTAGAACGTTTGCTTTGGGATGCAAACACTGGGCTGAGTGCTGTTTACCTGCTCGCTCACAGTTTGGTAATTACGATGATAACTGTGAGTACGAGGGAGAGTAAGCAGTAGAAGCTGGTGAGGAGATTAGTGATGTAAAGTGTGTTCTCAAATCCCTGGATTCACCATAAGTAACTGACTACTCGAGTGGTCATGAGTAGAGTAGTTTAGTCTACTCATCCCGTTTTCACTACTCACTACTCGACCTCTCACTACTCAAGTAGTTGAGAGTACCGAGTTTACTGGTTTATGAGACCCTGCTCTTGGAAACGCATTTTCAGATTATTGTTTTCTTCAGAACGAGGATTTTAAGCAATTCATGCCTTTCATTAAGACCATACGGTCGATACCAAGACATAAAATCCCACGGCGAACGCTGTTGTGACAGACTTTTGGGTGACAAGACGTAGTCTTATCTACCAGTAAATTCAGCATTGAGCCAAGCCTATTTTGAGCGACTCGTTCAGCAAAACAAGAGGAGCTTTACAGTCGTTTGTTAGCTTAGTTATCACATCGCCCAGATGATGCTGCTTTTATGAGACAGTTCGGAATTTTGATGCATTTTACTTCAAGGCACATCGATTTGATGTTGACAGACACCAGTTTTGGGTATTGAACTTCTATTTTTAGACTATTTTTTCACTGCTGATTACTCGAGTAGTTCGATTTTGTTACTCGGTAGTCGGCTGCTTAAGTGGTGCTCTTCTTTAGGCGATAAATTCGCTACCTAAGTCGAGAGACTACCTAGGGAACTCTGTCAATTCCAACTTGCCTGCATTTTGTCAGGTATCGGATGGCAGATTCTTGAGGACTAAAGAAGCCTCATAAAACTAAAAGTTAAATGTGCAGATTACAGAGTATCCACAACTGATCCCCTCGTCTCCAACGATGCAATGCTTTTTCTTTCGGTTAGAGTGAACGACGTACTCCTATTGCGAGTGGTCTGAGCATAGAACACGAGGTCCAGCGCATCCCCTAATCATACTCCGTGTTCGCCATATCAAAATGAAGCCTCGCCTAGCCGTTGCTGCCCAAAGTGATCTGATGTACTGGTACTACGAAATCTACACGGATTTTTAGTGGCAGAAGTGAGACGCGATCGTAACGTGCATTCAGCACAGACGATGTCCTAGCCGTCCCTGGGTGCGAACGAAGTGTGCGCTCATGCGACTGGGGTGATACGAAGCACCCAGTACGTAATCCGTGTCCTCGCTTTGAGCGAGGGAAATTACCTGAGTGTAGCCTGTGGCTTCAATCTTGGGATTGTTTCCACATGGCTCACGATCGGGGCTTGCTTTGTATCTTTAGAGCCTTGGTATGGGAGGACGCATTCCCGGTGAAGAGACACGAGAAGGACTAAAGCTGTCTCACGTTCCCCGTTGAGTTTCGACGAATCTGGCTACTGATACATCTTCGCTTAGGAACAGCCGTCGGTGAGGACCAAGCGATGTACGGAGGTAGAGGGAGCTGGAGCAGGAGCCCACTCAATGAGCAGGTAAGAAGGAAGCCAGCTAGACAAAGTGAGAAATGAAGGCACCCACATACTGGATACTCGTCCTCAAATCCAGACTGCTGAAGTGCAGATCTAACCACGATTTTCAACAGGCGGCGGTGGTGACAGCAAGCAGCAGTCAAGCACCTACGGAAGCGGGGCCATCTCCCATTTCAAGAAGCAGGAAGAACCCCGCAATTTTAATGGAGGCCGCAAAGATGGAGCCGAAACTAACAAATGGAAGCGCAGACAAAGAGTCAGGACGATTTAGGCTCAGATTCCCCAGATCCTAGCGCCGCGATCGCGTGTTCTAGATCCAGATCCCAGCGATCGCGGGTCGATTTACACGCACCCGTGTTGCCAATTTGTGAGTCCCTATTCGCAACCGCGACCCACGCCGACGCCGCGAGTGGCCGCTGTACAATTCGCTCCGGAACGCTTGATGTGGCCTGATTTTAATACTTGGCCGCGGTTGTGGAGATTGTGAAAGAGCTGAGACTGATGACGAAATAATGGTTTGATAACCGACGGTGGAGATGGGATTTTTTTTCGTACTGAATTTGAATGAGGTGTGACAAAGACCAAGTCAGAAAGTACTCGATTTCAAGACGGCGAGGTGTGCAAATAGAGAGACAAGCAGTGCGCCGAACGGCGTCGGTAACAGACTCGAAAAGGGTAGCAAACATCCCAAACGCTTACCGACAGATTTGACAGCTGCGGTGAACCAGTGCTAGTCACCATCATACGGAGGTGATGGTTTTATCGTTGCAGCTGCAACATCAAAACTGCTGACGATGGAAACAAACGCCATCGCGCCTCATTGGCTGCAAAGCAACAAAACAGTTGGCAGCCAGCCGTATCGCCAACTAACCAACAACGCAATCTCCAGCTTACCATCCATGCACACCTCGTCCCAAGCCTTGCATTTCTAAATCTCGACGAGGGATCTCGATTCTGCACGTGCTACGCTCGTGGCACGCTGGCCAAGCACGAATAGAGTGGTCTTCGCGGACGTAAGGACACGCGGCAGACGGTTTGCTACGCTGGAGCGGAGTGCCCGGCGTCAAAAGTGAGGAATTTTAAGATGTGCGGCAAAAGCGACAACAATCGCAGCGATTTTTATTTTGTGATATAAAGCCAACCAACGGGTTGAACGAGGAGTGTTATTTAGGCAGAGATATCGGGCCATTACAGGGCTGTCCCAACCTCGCTCTGCGCAGCGCGCGGGGTTGCATTGTTTGTGTGAGCAAGCAGCTGTCAGAATGCTGCATGCCGGGTGTTTGCAGCACTTGGAAGTTGGATGTGAGAACTTTCCTATTGACCACACCTCCACACTCGCCTTCAGACGACACTGACGAAGAAATGCTGGGTGTCGGAAAGACCACGATGTGACCGTGGCTTGGAAGCTGATTGATAGTTGTCTTCGGCATCGAAAAGAGAGGTCGACGGCGAGGCTTTGGCCATACCCGTTGATGAGATGAGAGCGAAGCTTCAACAGTGCCGCCTACGGCCTCCCTATCTCCGAAATTCGTACAAATGCGAGACATCTCATCCCACGGAGTAGAGTAAGAAGTAGCTCGTCGGCCGCTTTGAAGCTCAGCGGGCGTCAAGTCCGAACGGCCGAAACATGATGCCTTTATCAGAATCCCTTCTCATTCCGCCTCAACACGACAACATCACATGTTCGGCGCCTGAGTGCGTGTCGGTGTGACAACTCAGAACAGCAGAGTCTCAAGCAACGTGTCATTGTGACATCGTACTTCATCCTAAGGTTCAGTAGCAGCGTTTAGCAAAGATTTTGTGATGACCAGATCGCCGAATACCCCACTTTAGGAACAGCCTATACGCCCAGGACTTCCTCAGGCAAGATGTGGCGGAGCCTCTCGTGTCCACTTGCCGCCAGACGGCAGAGAGGCCAGCGTGGAGATACCTAGCAGTCCGCCGGCGGGGACGATGGCGTGTTTCCTTCCTTGGCGATAAAATGGTAGAACAGCTTGTGAACGTTTGGTTAACCAGTTATGCTTCCCCTGCTCCAAGCCTTTGCACAAAAGCCTCAACCCGGGCAATCAAGAAGCCGAAAACAGAACTGCCGAACATTACTACGCGACAAAGGACACCACACGTTCTGCGTGGGCCGCCCATCGAGAAGCTTGGGAAAAGCCACCTAGGCTAAATTCTTACGAGCGCGGTGATGGGACCCACTGCGGGATCGAGTTCATGCGATTCACTCGTGGACTCGGTAGCAATTACCCCGAATCTCGATTTCTGCCGCCAAGCACTATTGGTGATTCCGTCTGATCCGAAACGGTCCAGATGAGATGAGATGACGGTAATCGTGATCGCGCCGTTGCGCCGCCGAAACCTGCTTATTTGATATTTTCACGACCGCGTTGCTCGATATTCAGATCGGCCGCAGTAACATAGCAGTGTGGCCTGATCCGGCGTTATGGGTGCTTCGAATGCACGGTGTGGCGCTCGTCTGAGCGCGCTGATACGCGGCCTGTGTTGTTGAAGGATTGACAGCCTCGTGGGAATGTGATAATAGTATCGGAGCAGTTGGGCTTGGCAGTCCGACTCGGAGCCGAACAGACTAGATGTTGCCCTTTGATTTCAACATCCATGAAGGATCACACCATTTCGCTGTCGCTGACAAGTTTGTTGCCCTGCGACCGCTGTGGCAAAAGTACTCGAAGTCTGGAAAGTCCAACAGTGAGTGGCCTCACATATAGTGTCGTTGGTGCGGGGCGTCCTTCCCAAGGTGGCCTAACTGACGGATCACATCGGCGATGGCGCTTGGGGCAATGCTTGTAATGCTTGTAGCTCGTCTCAATCTCCAGATGATGGCTGTGCTGAGACTCACCATGAGAAAGCAGACCCTTAATGTCTCACCCCACTACGCCACAAATGGATCGTTCTCACTGGCAGGAAGCTCGATGAAACAGCTTCGAGGTGTGGGACCCCGCCGATATCACGCACGCATCCTCTCTTGGTTGCCTGCAGGAATGCGATCAATTGTTAAACACACCCCCGGCTGTGGCTCGGTAAATTTGGTTAGAGTGGAAGAACCAGGTGGCCACCGCGTGGTATGTGTGAATTGCTGTTTCGATTTGGCCCGAGGCCGGCAAGGTTAGGTGAGAAATCGCACGAGCCTGAAGACTTGGAGAAGATGTCTCTCTTGAAGGAAAACTCATGCCCGGCTTGAGCTGTGCCTTCTGCAGCAGTGTCGAAGGAAGCAGCCGCGCCGCCCAGTTTGGCAGAGATCTGACTGGAACGGAATAATCAACCTCTGGCCGCAATGATTTTGACACGATTAGGTCAAGCAGTTGATACAAGACCTAAATACGAATAGCTACAATACCTTTTTCGCATGCAGAAGTTGCCTATCTGTCTCGCGGAAGATAATTCCGCGCTCTAATCAGCAACCAGTGAGACCGCAATTGCACTCGGTACATGGTGGACACCTTATGGAGAATTGCAAGCGGTACGGCTACTCTAGATTAGATCGGCGTTCCGCTGATTCGCTCCACTGATTTGCTCCACGCATGAAATCCGTCCTTCTGCCCTGAATCTCCGAAGCCAAATCTCGATCAAAGATCCATCGAGCCGTCAAGGCACCACGAACCTGCTTCTGGTTAGAAAGCAGCCTATGCTGTAAAATCGAGATTTGGCGCCACCCAGGAGGTGAAGGTGGTGAAGGTGGTGAAGAGAATCGTACGAGTTTTGTGCCGTTGCCCACCGAGGTGACGCGCAGATTGCCGCTGTGCAGTAAGTGCAGACGCTGAAGGGGGGTGGGTACTGACTGGGTAGGGATGGCAGGGGTTTTGATGAGGGCGCGAGGCGCGGCTGTGAATGAGGTCCAAAATGCTGAGCGACACCAACACAGTCAGCGGTCGCTGAAAATGTTCTGGAGCTCAAGCCGTGAAGTCCTGTCACTCTGGCTTATTCCAGCATCAGTGACATCTTCAGTTTCCATATCCAGCTGTTAGTGTCGTGATACCGACCCGTCACTTTCTTGTCCGAGGATCTTGAGCAGCACTTGTTTGGCCGTACGCTGTTTGAGGAAGTCTCGCACGAAACGAAGAGCGCACAATGGCCTGAGAAATGTTTGCTGGGATCCCAACGAAGGAAGCCGAATTTCCGCCATTACATCAATTTGCCTACTCGCTCCTTGCGTTGGATCTCTGTAACTCGCGCAGACCTTGCTGCCCGTTGCACATCTATCTGTCCAGGGCATGCTGCGCCTTTCGCGCACGTTGCACCCTCTGCGTTGGAGAGTGCGTCGCAACCATGCTGCTTTCGTGGGAGTGGCGTTGAGTGTTCTTCCAGCGCCCGCTCCCACTGGCAGGGTTCGATCAACCATGGATGCGCAATCTGCCGGTGACCCTGGAGCGGGCTCACTATGGGACTGCAGCACGCTAACGAAGATGTGTGCGGGACATCTTCGATCTTATGCCAGTTCCACCTTTGATGGAATGGGCCAAGATTGCCGCGAGTGGCAGCCTCTCAAACAGTGGAGGTGCCATGGCGACATGCCATTGAAGTTGGAGTAGATTTGCCGTCGACAAGCCATCATAGATTCTTTTGATCTCGATACAGTTTGTACGGGGCAAAGGGTCTGTACAAACTGGAATGCGCGGACGATGGCCAACCGGCGCAGAATCCAGATGCTGTGGTCAAGAGATGCGCAAAGGGGTTAGTTGCACAGCGCGAGTCTAAGCACTCCAGAAGAGATGTGCCAAATCATGCCTGGGTCGATGTACAAACATAACGTCAAGTTTTGTGTGTGTGTGTGTGTGCAGAGAGGTTCGGCGAAGCAAGTGTCATGCGATCAAGAAGGATCAAGTACGAAGTGTTAGCTCAAAGATTTTGAAGACGCATCATAGGACGGAGGGCTTGTCGGTTATCTGTTATTTTGCTCACGGTAAGGTCCTCTGGCTAAGGTGTCAATGACCATTCTGCAAGATGCCTTTTCGTTAGCTGGTTCGGTATCCAAGGTGGCCTGATCAGCATCAAAGGATTGGATGTCGTCACTTGCTGGTTACGTGATCCATCCAATGAGTACTTCTCACAGTACCATGCATCTATTTTCTGCGATGACGGCTGGAGATCTCACACAATCGATGCAAATAATGGAAACATGGACGAATTGAGGCACTGCTCTCTAAGTAGGCTGTCAGAGAGACGCTCATGGCTCTGCGTTACGCATAGTCCTCGTTGCTGCCCTTCCAAGGTATTGATTATAGCAGCTGGCGGGCGTCAGACACATTTGTAAGAATCAGTAAGCGCGCTTAAAGGATTATCCTCCTTGGCCATCTTCGTGTATCTCGTGCGGAGCCGCGAGACAACTCGGCCAAGAATGAGGTGAGAGCAACTAGGTATCGGTAAGATGGTACTGTAAGCCGCCGTGCAGCAACATTAACGGAGCTGTGTTTGATGAAAGCAGTAGTTGTGTCTCTCATGTAAAATTCAGTACTCTAGCTGGTCCGCCGTGAATGGTAGGCAAGAAGATTAGCATTGCAGCCGGATAAGTCGGGACCGAGTCCTGAAGGGAGGATGGAGGAGGAGGATGGTGAAGCGACCATGCTAAACCGCCAAGGTGCCCGTAGCAGGTGAGGAGTATAAAGGTACAAAGGTACAAGGGTACCCCGTGACATGCTCTTAAAGACACACCCCCCACCCTTCTCATCTTAGTGTGTTTAGCCATCTCAGATAGCGTCGCAGGCCTCGGCGCCCACCTCCTTCCGCTGTCACCTATCTTCCTGCGCTTAACCATCTCAGAAGCACCACACAGGCCTGAGTACCCTGTAGGCCAAGACTTCCGCCGACTCTCAATCACTCCACACACCCGCCCAATCCCCAGCACATCCGTCATTCCCCATGACCCAAGATTTCCCGCCCACTTGCTCATGCTCAAGGCCTCATTATTTACAACACCATATTGACGACGTTAGAAGATACTCGCCCGAACCGCATATACATACGACTCACCATGCGCTGGTAACGAGGACAAGCTGCAGCGAATAAGAAATTCCCGTTGTTACAGAGCTAGAGGTCGTATCTGAGCCGAATCTTTGAGCTGGGTAGATCTAATCGAGATCTCATCGACAAATTCCCACATCAACCAGTTGTCTGCCCGCAAGGCAACTTTTCGAGACTTCGGGCTTCGGCTTTTTGAGGATTTAGGACCGCGCTTTAACACTCGGCGTTTTCATCTATCTTAACAACATCGATACATCATTTATCGTATCATTGAGGAATAAGAGGGGACAGACAGAGTTTCAGTACAGGATCCTCGTCACAGTTCACATCGCCGATCCAAATTGCAGGTCGCCACCATTGTGCAAGCTCAGTAGCAGTCGACCCCTTGAGCTTCATTTCAGGAAACCTCGACGTCTGCAAAGCTTAACGGCAGCAATTCTTCCGAGTTCTTCCGAGTTCTTCCTCGAATGCCCACCGCCCATATCGTTTTAATTGATCTACCACCTCGAATATCGCAAGATAGTCACGGACTTCGATATTTCCGTGCATAGAGTACCGCTGCGACACAGACAACAACGAGACGCCTCCATACATACTAGTGACGGAACCACTCAAACTACCAATCTAAACGACCAAAAGTACTCTAGCTTCCATCACGTTATGGAAGGCGAAAGATAATAATCCGCACACTACTTCAACACTACCGATAGGTCACTATTCTAAGACGAGTAGCATTGACCGATACATCGACTCTTTTAAACGATTTAAACATACCATAGCAGCCCACGAAGTTGACAAGATGGAGCTCCGGACAGAGGCAGAGAACATGCCTGCTCCGACTGCACACAGTCCAGTGAAGGGCTATGTATCCCAGGTGGCTGTTACTCACTCACTACCACCACCGCCGTACGCTTTACACCAAACTTCGCAGCCAGGTGGTGGATATCCTATCTCAGGATTGATCTCGCCTCCTGCTTCACACAGCACGTCATCTCGGAGGACATCGGACGACCCAAACGATTACTATGGCGCATCCAGGCAGTCCCTTTCTCTACCATCCATATCTGAGGCTCTTTACCATGAGCGTGAACCACCACCACCTTCCCCATCGTCACAAGGCCAGCCTCCGCCGTCACATTTCCAACCGGTACCGCACTCATATGGTCCATCTTATCCTCCTCCACCACAACCGGTGTCGAGCCGCGCGTACGCAGGCCCCCCCAACAGACCTCCATACGCACCCCAAGATAGCCACGGCCATCACATGCGTCGTTCGCCTCCACCGCCTACCCCAGTCCAGACGTCTCCATCTTATGCCGAAGGCGCGCACTACCCACCTAGCAGCGCAGACAGGCACCAGTCGCTTCCGTCATTTCGGACGGCCTTGCCATCTCAAGCAGCACCATACTCTCCACACCATCACGGAGAGCCAGCTAGGTACGAGTCTGACATGAGGGCGATCGATCGTCGTGACTACTATCCACCACCGCCACCGCCACAAACAAGACGTCATGATCAGTATGACGGATATCCGACTGCGGCACCAACCGGATATGCGAACGGCTATCCACCACGTCCTAGGTCCCCAGATAGGTATCAAGGGGCATACTGTCGTCCAGAACCACCGAAACCTTATGGCCGTGATGATATGAGGCCGCCGATGGGCATGAAGAGGGAATTTGAGCAGCCAGAGCCTCCGATGATGTTTAAGAAACGGCTAGAACATGACCTGAGCAACCATGATTTCGAGATGGCGTTGGGGGAGCTTTCGCAATGCGGCAGGGATGTGGTCAAAATTTCGGAGGATATCCTCGACACCGTGAAGCACTATCAACGCGACCCAGATACGCACGGCATGCCGGCAATGAGGTATCACGATGCCGTCCTTGGCTGTCAACGCAAGCTTGAGGATGCTTTCAACAATGTCATGCAGCGCATGGCTAAGCAACAACAGCAGCTCGAAGATAGCAACCGCATGAAGTCTCTGGATGGAACGGGAGACTACGATCGTGACCACTTCGACAACAAGGACCAAAGCTTCCATAACGGTCCGGATGCCAAGAAGATCCGTCGCGGAGTAAGTTACTCTTTCAGTCCATTCAAGTTCACTTCCTAACGGGTCAATAGCGTGCTGCACCACCAGGTCGCTGCCACAGCTGCAACAGGGCCGAAACTCCAGAATGGCGTCGTGGACCAGATGGAGCTCGCACCTTGTGCAATGCTTGCGGACTTCACTATGCCAAGCTGACCCGTCGCATGGGTGGCAGGAATGCAGCCCAGCAACAGGCAGCTGGATCGTCACTCCGTCCTAAATCGACCGACGGTACTTCACCCATGTGATCGGGCACATGGGCATTTTTTTGACGAGAAAGATAAGGAACATTTAGGTGATCTAGAGCTCAGACTCGATGACGCCAAGAAAAATTGCACATAGCAACATCATATACAATTTTCGTGTTTTCAGGCACAAGTGTCATGAGCTTCTTCGAATCTATGGCGTACATGACCTACGCTGCGAGATTACGCCACAAGAGTAGGAAGCTTAAGAAGAGATTGAAGTGGTCGTAGCAGATTGATTTGCATTTTCAGGAGCCTTTCATGGTGTCACATTGCGCTTTTTGCTTCGGGTTTGTAAGGGGCACAGGACACACCGGGGCGATATGTAACAACTCATTGCTTCAAACGTACTTTTTCGTTGGGTGAGGATAGCATGGCTTTATTAGAAGCGCGCATATGCATTGCATGGCTGGCTAGTTTAAGAAGGTTAGACGGGTCAGATGGCGTTTCGGCCGAGCATTTGTGTGCTGGATGGCCGCTTATATGTGTCAGATGATTCAGTGATGGAAAGGAACTGTCGATATCAAGAAGGATAGTTTGGAGATCCCATTGCTAGTAGCTGCCAGGTGCCTTTCCATGGAGGAGAGCGGAGAGCAAGGTTGTATTATCGACGAAGCTCATCTTAACAAATCAAAACATACTCATATAAGCCATCTGGCGTCATTCATTGCTATGATTTGTCTGCTACTGACGGAATAGGCGCCATGTCAACTGCCGCATACGAATACATCCATCAGCGCTTGGTCCTTGGGCGTGTCGAACATTAACGACTGATTCCTTGTGTAGGAAGTCACCAATTTCACATTCTCAAGGCTACTGTCACGTCTGCCTTCCGAACTGGGAACCTCATTCAGTAGACAAGCTACGCACTTGAGCCCCCCCTTCTCTTCCAAACGTCCGGACTGAACGAAGACAGGATCCGTTACCCTCCCCAAATCCCCGCCATCATCAACTTTTTGAATATTCCTACGCTGTCGGCCCCAACATCTCTGAATGACCTGTTTCCACGAACCATCAACCAACAACGACATATCAAGGCGATTTGCACATACCCAGCCATCACACTCGCTCAGAGGAGTTCCACTACTTGGGACGCCTAAGTACCTGGTATTTCCTGTTACCCTCCCACAGCATTGGATCCGACAAGATTGTACTGTCCATCTCACCACTACGCTGCGGCATTCCGCCCTCAAGTAGACAGGTATTCGAACACAACCCGCCTTCAGCGCAGCTACGACTACCCAGCTCGCCGCGCCGGTGCAACATAAAGCTGCACGCACCCATTCGCAGTCCCTCACCTACCATAGGACCTCGTGGAAATCTACCCATGTGTTACTTGACAGCACTCAAAGTCCAACGGAAATGTAACCAGGTCCCGCGATCGGAGGACAAGGGCGCGGATCGAAGAAGGCGCTTCCTAGGGTTGGAAAATCGTACCAAGAACGAGGTGTGGTATGGTGTAACCGTAGAGATTGGGGTGGTATGACTTAGTGGGAGGTTGTGTGAGGGTGGTGAAACTATGTTGCCCGGGTCAGGCATTCGGCGTGCGCTTCTGGCCGAGGAGGTATTGAGAGGATTCATAAATGTAGTGGTGGTGGCGAAAGGCGGCGATGATTGACTACCATCACACTTGGGCATCAATCGGCTCTGCGCATCCCTCACCAGTATGGATCGACTTGGCCTTGATCGTCGGAAGCGTCCGGTGGTGGAACAAGGTGTCAGACCACAAACACGATAATGGACGAGTAGCTGCAGACCGCGCAGCTGCCTGCATGCCATTGCTACATGAGTGCAGCGAACGTGCAGAAGCTTGTGTAGCCGCGGTGTCTCACCGTGTCCTGCGATCTGAATCCAAAGATGGACTCGAGAATCAAAAATGGCACACCGGATATGGACGAGGATACTTCTGATTTATGAACCTGTCGGGTGGGTGCAGAGGATCAAACGCTAGATTTGACAGCGGATGTCCTCTTGGGGTTTCCGATGACTGATTGAATACAGGGTCACCTATCAATGACGGACAAGTGATAGCTGCTATAGAAGCCAGCTGATAGGAGTAGGAGGTACGATGGAGAATTACAAATGAAGCGGGTCATGGTCCGGAAGTCCTTCACTTAACTGGCGTCTTGATTTAGGGGTCGCCATGTGGTTTATGGAGGGACAAGGCTGAGTTGATGGAGCAACTGAAAGGGGGACATCGAGAAGGGGAGATCAACAGCGGGAGAGATCGCTGGGACGGATAGAATCGTCGATGGGGTTATACAAGATGATATGATTGATTCGGCTGGTCAGCTCCCAAGCTTGATCTTGGCAGTTAGCATGAATATACGGCCGAAAGACCTGCTATATTTTCGATGTGATGCCACAGCTTTGCTGAAATTCCGTAGGTTGGTTATCGACTATATGTGAAGCTTGTACGCGCACTAGCCCAACAATGTAGCATCGTGTTCGACTTAGTGTTGATATTAACAATAACGATTTGTATCATAGTAGACGACCAGACGACAAGCCCGCATGCGGAAACAGCTCGACCGCCGCATCGGGCAAGGCGCGCGCACGGCCCGGGGACCGCTTTGGGGGGGATAAGAGCGTCGCGTCGTCCATCGCTCACTCCTTGCCCATCAGCTTTCCTTTCCAGCAACCCCAACTACCCTCTACCTTCGCGACCTTTTATGCGTATTCGGCCCATCTGCCTAGGATCCTAACCCTTCCCACAAGGGGCCCCTCATCGGTCACGCTGCAGCTGAGAAAGACCGCGCCAGCGTGGTGCGCGGCAGCTTCGACCAGAATCCGCGACGCCCCCCTCTACTTTGATGCTGCTGAGCAGCTGTGACACCGATCCCTCACGGATACGCTCGCATTGGCCGAATTACGAGTTCGGCAGCGTCCAGACCCGCTCGCAAACTGCCTCGTCGTACCATCACCGGCCCTCATGGCAGCGTGCTCCAGAGTTTTGCGGCCTTAAGGATCTGGCTGAGGAGTTGAGGAACACCTTTCTTCGCAGCCGAGACCTGGCGCCTTTTACAGGAACATACAAGGATCGCAATATCATGTACGATGAGTTGATCAATGCATTCAATGGGGCGATCAGCCATTAGGGACAGGAGTAACAGGCATATTCATAGGCAAGGTGAGGACTGACCTTCAGCATCGTGCGGCCCTAAGTACTTTTTTTTAAAATGTTTATTTCCAGGAGTTTGGGGGAAACTGTACAATACAATGATACAGGGATGTCAATGAACGCGCGACTTATTGTATAATACATCAATTGTTTCCCATAAAGACGATGCGCCTTAGGTCTGCTTCCGATGACAACCTCTCCATTCTCTGCTGCGGTATCCCACCCATGTATCTGATCACCCTCGTTCGCCTCGCGGCGGTGGGATTTTGAGGTTGTTGGAAACGGAAGGAGGAGGATGAGGAAACTATGGACGACGCGAGAGGCTTATACCTCGCCAAAGCGCGGCGGACCCATGCACGCGCAGGAGTGCAACCCCTCACAGTTTTCTATTAAATCGTGGATTTTTTTGAATAGTTTTGCTTAGCGAGCAAACGCGGCGTTTATAAATTTGGGTACGTTTGTGTTGATGCCCTTGGGTCTCATGCCATTTCCATCGATTCCGTAATTACTGGTAGGGGTGGGTGATTTTCAGGGAAGAGGAGAACGTGGGGTGCTGCTTTTCGCATTGCTTCGTCCCTTGACCTGATAGGCTGGGATTCTACCTACAAATATTCGCTTCGTCTTTTGATCTAACAGGTTGGGATTCTACCTCCAGATATTTCCCTCTCGATCAGCGGTTCAGCCAGCATATGGAAAGTTGCCTTGTCTCCCTCAGGCACTCTCTGCTCACCCACCGCTTCCTAATTTCAATCTACACATTTTCTACAGTAGCTGATTGATATAACCACAAGAACCGCTGTACAAGCATATGAGATTCTGGCTGTTTCCAGGCTTGGCTCTGTTTGCGCCGTGTCTCCAAATTTCCTCCTGCATGGCTCATATTCCTGACGTTGGTATTCTCAAGGCCGTTGAGTATCCCATCGAGATCCATTTCGGCCACATCGAATTGTACGATTCTCTCTCTCATCAGCCGCCCCCAAAGAAGGGACACTCAAGTCTACCACCCACCAAACTGCGAGTTATCTGACACCACACCGCACCACACAGGTCATCAGCATACTACAACTCGGCCTCCGAAATCCAAATCATCACCGCCATCCACAGCAGCTCCTAATGGCAAGAATACTTCCTCGCAACGATGAAAGACGTTCCAAACCATGCGTACCCCGACCCCCCACCCCACCAACACTTCCCCGGATCCGATCCAACCATCTCTCTTCTAACAAAACATGCCCACTCGGCGACTACGACGACTCCCAAAATATGGCCATATGCACGGAAACACTCAAATTCCCCATCTCACCCAGATTAGTGGGCGTGCAAGGCGCCGCGCACAGGGCTCGACAGACGGTTACGGATGGGTTTTTCACGGAGCCGAAGTGGAGGGGTGATCATGGATTGACGACGGAGGAGAATAATCCCCGAGGGAAGGTAGAACATGATGAATTGTGAGATTGGGGTCAAGGGGAAGGGGGCGTAGCTGTGTATGAACATACGCTTTGCATATATGATCGATCATATGGCAGAGAACTATCAACAGCCAGAAGCTTGGACTACAAGCTTCGTCTGAGCGTGACTGGTCGGACGAGGAATTCGAAATGAAATTTAGTCTTGTGACACGAAAAATTGCGTGAAATCCATTTACAGCAGAGCCGAGGCAAGGACAACGTTGCAAGCAAATAAGAGGGGGCAGAATGGGAGAGGAGGCATCTATCTCAATGCAATAAAATGCCAACGCAATAAGCATGCAATAAATGTAGGCAGGAAATATATCCACGATCATGCTCTTCCAAACGTACAAACCAAGCGGTCCGTATAAACCAGGCCGTGCGTGCAAACTAGTCGCTCAGGATGATCTGGTTATTAATGATAAGGTGGTGGAATCCGAATCAAAACCTCACGCCCACGCAAGAGAGTGCCTGGGTTAAAACACATCGTTAAGAGAGGACATATCTGGCATTCTCCAGGTTCGAAAGCGGCAGGTATTAAGTTCTGAGAGATAAGAGTGCGATGGCAACGCAATTGATAAACTTGAACTATATGTACTTTTATGATTTACACTATCCGTTCTAGTACCGCATTTCACATTCTTTTCCCCAACATCCATAAGCCGAATGGGCAAGGCATCTTCATGATGGCGTTGAAGAGGTAATTTGTGGAGAGTTGAAATACGTGTTCCAGTCAGGTATATCTTCTGCATTTGAGTGCAAGTGACCATCCCCGGAAGGCGGAACTGCTCCGTATTTACTAGGTGGCGGTTCTGCCCGCCAATCGTCGTCGTCGGAATAGTAGCCTCGGCCTCGAAGAGGCTCCCAGGTGTAGCCTGGCTCTTGTGCAGGCAAGATATCATCCTGGAAAGAAGTATACCTACAGTCTTGCTAGTCAAGATTCCAGGGATAAACGGTGGAAGTAGAATTTCGTAGCCGAACCGCTGCGCTATCCTGGCGAGCGGCTCTCCTAAGGCGATCCAATAACTGAGTCTTGCCTCAGCTTCTTTCGCGCTGCTCTTCGCTCCTGACTTTGAGCCTCGCTATCCTTGGTTTCTGTGAAGAGCAGGTAAGTAAAACGATCTGTTGGTGATAGACGAGGCAATTCCGTTTTCCGTCCCTTCCTAGGCATAGCTGTCCTGGCGTCTCTCTCCTTGAAATAGCTGCCTATTAGCTCCGTCAGGTCGACCCTATTCGAGAGGCGGGCTGTTTTCCAAAATAGTTCACCGACTTCTCGACTGTCTCAGCATGCATAACGTGGGTTTTAAGCATTATATGCCTCTGATCCGAGGTTAGGATCGGGTGAGCACGTAGACCCCCTTCCGAAACATCGGTACAGCCATCTGCACTGTGGGGCGGAGTGCCAGTATTGTAGTCCCTGATTGCGGGCAGTGGCGGTGCGCACCCGATCATATGTAGCTTTGCACGCCGGTCTGCGGACAGCTTTGTAACCCCTCACTTCCTTCTGGCAATCCAACCTCGCGTGATGGTGTAGGAGATAGTGACGCCGGTGAGGAAATAGCCTGCGACAGTACCGGAGGATTGAGTGCAGCTATCGAGACCTGAGAGTCCTGGCAGCCGTGTGATCGCTCAAGTTATCGGCCACGCCGCTGGCTTTTGTCATGCGTAGTCTGGCATTCGAGACCTCTCTCGGCAAGCTCCATACTGCAGCTTCGATATGGGCACGTTTAGGACCCCTGATGCCGCGGGATTTAGGATTGCGCTTTCGAAAGGGGTGTCGTCTGGTGTTCGATCGACGTTGTGTTGACGAAGCTGCTATCTCTCCTGACGACTGGTCGCTTGAACGCGCACACTCATCACCGACATCACCGTGCTCGGAAGCCGGCGTGGCCTGGGAATCCTGAGATTTGCCCCACGTTTGGTGGCACCTCGCATCATTGATATATATCTGGTTCGAGAGGTTACGCTCTGGCCGCGAGATGTCCGGGACAGAATTAGCTGCGAACCAACCGAGTCATCATAGCCGTGCTGCGGAGATGCGCCATCTCCTAGCACCTCTTCTGTGACATACTGTGATGAAGTATCCTCACCAGGTGTATCACTATTGAGAGGTGTTCAGGAGGGAGTGGGGAGCCTCCAGGGTCTCTGGGTCTTGCCGCCTGTGCCATCAGGTACGCGAGGCTTAGAGCGGCAGGAGGGCAAGCTGACCCCTGAAAACAGCAGCCAGTTTGAGGTCTGGTCGTTTATTAGAGTAAATATGGGTGTATTTTCTCCAAAACCAATTTCATGGTGTTGTTATCACCAAAACGTGCTAGCGGCTTCTGCCATCAGCCAGCCAGGTTTCCAACTGGTGACGTCCCTTTTCACATGGCAGCCTTGACTTGAAGTACTAATCCTTTAAGAACAATTACTCATACACCTGGAGACGCCTCCCAGCTCGGGCTATCAGTTCCGTGTTCCTGTATTTAGGCGGATATCCTGAACCTCGCTGTCCTTCCTCTTCATAATACCTTCTCGATCTTGTGTGTAGTGCGCAGCGTCTACGAGTACCCCACGCTGCACTCCCAATTGGCCGATGAAGACGTCAGAGCACACTACAGGCTCGGCGCATATGTCCACATCTCAAAATAACTTTAAAAAAGTACAAATAAACATAGCTCAACATCAGTAAAACATCAGCCAAACATCAGCTTCCCGGTATCTTTGCAGCTTGATATTGCGTCTTAATAAGCGAAACAGCCAAGTCTGTCAGTACCGGCTGATCCTCACTTGTGCGGAGGAAAAAAGGCGACCCCCACACGATTTAACCCCTCCGTCTCCACATGCCACTGTAGAAAAGGAGTTTCGATTGGTAATCGACGAACGAGACTCGGCGACGGGAAGCTGTCTTTGAGGACCGCTTAAGCTGGAGACACGCGCTCTCAATTGCCTCGCTGCGACTCACAATTTATTTGCATTGAGACCGGCCACTTTTGCGATATAAGAAGAGGAGATTCGAGGTTGCGCCCGCTTGCGACGGCCAGTTCTCCTTGGTGAACACCCCTCCACAAGCGCGTCAGAAATTGTGAAGGACTTGCGCGCGGCAATACGTTAGGAAAGAGAGGAAAGGATACCGAGTTGCAATGGGTCTTCTGTGAGCAGTGCACTGGCCACTAGCGGAAGGGCAAGAGAGCTAATCGCCAAATAGTGCCCTTGGAACTCCTCTGGAGTGGCCGGAGGCGAAGCAGAATGCGGACCAAGTGAGAGATTGGGGCATCAAGGTCAGAACTGTTGCGCCTGTCGCTGGTGGTGCACGGAGCTAACGCCTTCACAGCAATTGCTTGCAATCTGGAACAGAGCAAAGGGCAAAGAGCGCGATGCTCTTCTATGGGGAGATGAAGTCGAATACATTGTAGTCAACTACCGACAAAGCGATCCAAAGGTTACACTGTCGTTGCGTCAAGCGGACATTCTCGAGGCACTTGCGACAGACGAGGATCTCAAGAGGAAGGGTGGCTGTGTTCCAGACTTGCAGGAGTGCGACCAAGCGAAGGCATCAGAGACACTTCCAGTATTCCATCCAGAATTCGGCCGGTTTATGCTGGAAGCCACGCCTGGGAAACCGTGGGGAATTGGCTTCAAGGATCTGTTGGATGTGGAGCCGAACATGAGATGGAGGTACGTTACACGACTTGTCATGGGACGGCCGGATTACTGATCATGCACAGACGCAAGCTGGCGAAGGAGCATATGAACGCCGAGGAGTTTCCAATTACTCTCACTACCTACCCACGACTTGGCTCCCCAGGCCCTTTCACCGAGCCATACTATCCGCCTTCTGGGCCAAAGTTAAGATCACAATTCGTGCCAGACGAGATCGCCAATCCACATATCAGATTTCCGACCTTGGCAGCAAACATCAGATCGAGAAGGGGACGCAAGGTGCAGGTCAACGTGCCAATATACAAGGATGTCAACACTCCATGGCCATGGAAGGATCCTACCGTTAACTACGACCTGAACAACTGGCCAGAAGACGAGGATGTGAGGACTGGAGGCGCCGCACCGGACAACTACATTCACATGGACGCAATGGCATTTGGCATGGGCAGCTGTTGTTTGCAAATCACCTTCCAAGCAAAGAACATCATCGAGGGACGTAAGATGTACGATCAACTGAGCCCGCTTGCACCGATTCTGCTTGCTCTCACGGCAGCAACACCTGTCTACAAGGGGTTCTTGGCAGACACAGATGTCAGATGGAACCAGATCAGCAGAGCCGTCGACGATCGCACGGCTGAGGAGCTCGGAGAAAAGCCACTTCAGAATGACAGATGGCGCATCCCAAAATCGCGCTACGCCTCAAACTCTACATATATTTCTACCGACCCCCGACTTCGCCAAGAATACCTCGACCCAGATCTTGTCATCGATGAGAAGATCAAGGACCAGCTGATGGAAGGCGGCATGGATTCCCTTCTCGCCACACATTTTGCACACCTATTCATCCGCGACCCAATCGTCATTTTCTCCGAAGACCTCCAGCAACTCGACCTCGAGAAGACGGACCACTTCGAGAACCTACAATCTACAAACTGGCAACACATGCGCTTCAAGCCACCGCCAGCAGGCGTCGATATCGGCTGGAGAGTTGAGTTCCGTCCTATGGAGATCCAGATTACCGATTTCGAGAACGCGGCTTTCTCTGTCTTTATTGTGCTGATCACCCGCGCGATCCTCAGTTTCGGCCTCAACTTCTACATACCCATTGCTCGCGTAACGGAGAACATGGAGACGGCGCATAAGCGTGATGCGGTGCTGTGCGAGAAGTTCTGGTTCAGGAGATCGGTGTTCCCCACGAGAAGCCCGAGACTGTATGGTGCGAATGGGTCAGGAGCGAACACGCCTATTCCATCGAGGCCGCCGACGCCGTCTGGACCGGTCGAAGATGAGTATGAGGAGATGAGTGTCAATGAGGTTATCAATGGTAGTGATGACTTCCCGGGCCTTATTCCGATTGTGGAGAGCTATTTGGATAGCTTGAATGTGGATGTGGCTACACAATGCGAGTTGCAGAGATACCTGAACCTGATTAGGGATAGAGCATCTGGCAAGCTGTGGACGGCGGCGAAGTGGATTAGGGAGTTCGTGAAGGAGCATCCTGATTATAAGGGCGATTCGGAGGTCGGTGATCATATTAACCATGATTTGATCGGCGCGGTTATCCAGATTGAGAGGGATGGGGGAACGGAGGTCAAGAATGTTGAGAAACTCTTGGGGGACCAGAGGAAGCAGGGACCTTGCTTCTAAGCTCAAGAGAAGTGAATTGAAGAATGATTAGACAAGTGATGGCATCGGCTAGCAACCAAAGAGTGCCATGTGAAGCTGTAAATAACTTAGTAGCAGAGCTTGGTCTTTGAGGTATATATGGGTGGGCTGTGGCGCTTGGCAGTGGGATGACTCGGATGGCTTCACGCTTTCGTTCAACAACGCATTTAATGATAACCACATTCAATATAATTTCTACCTTTTGTATGCTGGTTTTTTTATGTTGCAACCTGTTGATAACGCCAACAAGCGGCGCCAAGGGAAGAATACAATGATACACTTGTTAAAAGCGAAAAGCAGGGCGGAGCTTGGCAAGCACAAACTTAAGATCGAGTTTGCATACCGCCATACCGCCATATCGCCACTTGCAACTGGCTCCATGGTGGCTAGATAATGAACATGATCTTTTGAGACAACGATTGAGGTCAAAGCAACTTTGGAAATAGTACTCGGTTTATCAAACCGAATAAAACTCGTTTTGTCATGGAGTTTGCCAAGAACGAGTACCGACGAACTCTGAACTTTATGGTTGACCGAAGGATTAACTTTTGGAGGAGAAAACTGGTTAACAGAATATGAACCTTTTTCAGAACAGAGAAAACCGAGAACCGGGGCTGGAAATCTTGCGGCGCACGACCCAGTCAATCAAGTCCCGAGGTCAGAAGTAATTTGACCAAGAGCTTTTTGGCGAGAAAACAACAACTCAAGCAAGACATCATTGACACAAAATGTAATTGTGTATATTAACAACTTTATACACACGATAGGCAAATCGATATCCAGATCACGGACTCTATCTCAAGTCTATGCTCACCTCATGACTACATCAAGAAGTATCCCATATCCCTACGCAAGAAAGCAAGCAGCGCGATCTATCATCAAAGTTTTTCGTGCCCTCATTGGCTAATCCGGACCATCCAGTGCAAAGTGAAACAAAGTAAAATCAAGTATAACTTTTTTGTGGATGCGTGCGAAAAAGTGGCGATGAAGCTCGATAGCAACCCAGCCTTAAGCCCAGATGACCTTGAACTTCTCGTCAAACGCCTTACGGACACCGCTAATAGCGCGGTAAACCGCCATCAATCTCTCGTACTCCTCATCCTCGGTGCCTCTCTCCTCAAGCACCTCCTCCACTCTCTCAGCCTCCTCCAGCTTGTCCTCAGCGTCGTTCCAAGACTCCTCAACCTTGCCTCTCTTCTTTGGCTGGGAGTGTGGAGTGCCGACAGTCTGCACAGCCTCAACCTTTGGCAAAATAGTAGCATCCTGGGCTGCCTCTTCCTCATCCTTGTCGTTCTCCATGTCATCTCCTTGACCCATAACGTTCAACAACTCATCATCAGCATCGCGGCCCCTTGGAACAAGTCCCAGGTGCACGGCAAGGGAGGCACAGATGGTACCGAGAACCATGGAGAAATCGTTAAGAACGAACCAGACATCCTCACGTCTGATGCCGTTGGCCTTCTCGAGGGCCTTGAGATCTCCGTGATTGAAGAAATCAAGTACATATGCGTTGAGTGGCTGGCGTGCCTCAACGGAGTGGACATCCAAATGTGGAATGATGGCCTCCTCAAGGAAGACACCCTGGCGGGAGGAACTGCAAAGGTCGGAGACGGTTGAGAACGAGTCGCCGTGGCCAGAAAGGGCAACGAATGCAGACCTGGCATTTGGCGCTGGCAATGGGTTCAAAAAGTCCAAGTCGGTCTTCTCGTCAACTTTCGCGCCACCATTGGCAGAGCTCTTCGTCTTCTCAACACCACCGGAGTAGTGTGAAAGTGGGAGTTGGTTATCCTCGCGCCCGCCGTACTGCTCGGAGAAGGTCTTCACATAAGTCGTGAAGATCTTGAGGGTCTCGGCGTTGTGCTTGAGAAGGATATCGGCTGCTCCCTTTGGCATTGGTGGAAGGTAGACCATAGACTGTGACTTCTCAATCTTGGTAGCCATGCTCTTGCTGTCGGCAACACGAGCTGGACGGCGGCCAAAGATGTGCGAGAAGGTAAGCAGGAGCTCTTCGATGACAGCATCTGGCTGCTCATCAAAGTTAGCGCAAACATCAGCGAGGTAGCCATCCTTCAAAAGGGTATGGAAAGCCCAAGACGAGTTCTCGGTAAAGTAAAGGTGAGTAATTGGGCCAGCGAAGTTGACTGGCTCTCCCTTTGGACCAAGAAGGTTCTGGCGACGGAGGTATTCAATGGTAAATCTAAGATGGTAGAGCATCTGTTCCTTCTGACTCTTGCCACCAAGATAGAGGCGATCCTGGGACAAAAGACCGTTTATGGTCTTCTTGGCGAACTCGGACTTCTTGGAGTCGTTCAAGAGGGTGAAAAGACGGAGTACCAAATCAGTGGTGATTGGGAAATGTCCGGTGAGATCCGGAAGACGAGAACTCAAAAGGTTGGATGCGCGCTTCATGTCGATGTTCTGGAAAACGACGTTACCCAAAAGATCGAAACCACGGCGACCAGCACGACCAGCAGCCTGACGGAAGTTCAGGGCGTTGAGATACACGGAGTCTCCGGAGAAGACAACGGTAGCGCAGGGCATGTTGATACCAAGGGAGAGCTCTCCAGTGGCAACGATGACGCGCAAATAGCCCTTCCGGAACAGAATTTCAACACACTGGCGATACTTCTTGTTCATACCAGAGTGATGAACACCAACACCACGCTGGATGAGCTCAATGAACTCCGGACGGATGTTTTTCCATCTGAGCTGACCAAGGAAGCGATCAATCTCTGATCTCTGTGCTCTCCTCTTGTCAGCGAAGGAGTAATCCTCCTGTGGCTCTTCTGGGTCGAAGAGGTCCATGGAGCTGACCTCGGCACCGGCGTCGTCTCTCGCCTGGTCCTCCTTCGATCCCTTCTCGTCGTCATCCTTGTCACCTTTCTTCTTGGAAGCCTTTGGTGCCTTTTTGGCAGCCTTCTTGTCCTTAAGTGTCTTCCACTCAGTCCATTTCGCGATCTTCCGCTTCCATTCAGGCGACTCTTTGAAAGTATCCTCAGCAGCCTTGAGCTCATCCAAAATGGCGATTCCGATGTCCTCGCACTCGGTACGATCATAGTTGAACAGAATGGCTGGCAAAGCGCCTCTCTGATGAAGCTGGAAAAGCAAAGGCAGAGTAGTTTGCTTGAGATCGTTGAGAGCAATCGGCTTCTCACTCTCAGTAAGAGCTGCGCGAGCTGGCTTAGCTGGGCTCAGTGCCTCGACCAGCTTGATGAAAGGAGACTTCTCATCCTGCATCCACCCGACCAAGACAGCCTTCAACTTCTTCTCCCACTTGAAGATGTCTGCCTTCTTGATGCTCTCTGGCAGAGCCTTTGCTGGGTCGAGGTCAGATGGAAGCTTGAACTCCGCAGTCTGGAGCTTGTGCATCGCCTGCCACAAGATCAGGCAATCACGTGGCTCGAGAGCAAGATCGTGTGGCAGACCACGAGAGCGGTGCTGCAAGCTGGCGACTGGGTGCAGGAAGGACAGGCCAGTAAGACCATCCAGACCAAGTCCACCCTTGACCGTCTTGGAAAGGCCGTTGAACTTGAAACCCTCTGGTGGAGTGAACAAGAACTTCCTCAAGTCGGAGTATCTGGTGGTGTGCTGGATCAGACTGAGCTTGATACCGGAAGACTTCTGTGTCTCTGCCAGCCAGTCGCTGAACTGTTCTGGGTTACCGACAGTAGCCGACAATGCGACGATTGGACAAGGGGCCAAGAGCAAAAGTTGCTCCCACACAACTCCATCCTCAGCTGTTCCAATGCAATGAATTTCATCGAAAATGATGCGTTTAACTTGTGTAGACCAGGATCTGGCGTTCGTAGGGGAAAGCAGCATGCTCTGAAGGATATGTGGAACGGTGACAAGAATCTGGCATCCAATCGGATTGTTAATCTTGAATTCACGAGTGTGAATAGCCCAAATGGTTTTTCCCGCCTGTGGATACTTCTTGGAGAATCTTGCGTGGACTTCAGCTGCAATCTGGTTGACCAAAGCTTTTGTTGGGGCAACATAGATCAGGATGTCGTCATTATTGGCTCTGAGGACCTGTTCCATAGCATAGAATGAGATGAATGTCTTTCCGGCGGAAGTTGGAGCGACGACGAACACACTGTTGTCAGCATCCAGCTCGTCGAGGACTCTTCTCTGCCATCCATCTGGAGTGAAGTTTGCAACACGAGAGTCTGGCTTGGCATCGAGCTCACGATCCATATATGGACCGCAGTGGAGAAGCTGAAATTCAGCCTGGGTCAGCTCAATCTTCAACACCTTCCAGGAAGTTGGCTCCTTGAACTTGAAACTCAACTTTCTGTCGACAGTAGGTATGGTGATCTTGCCGACGGCCTCCATGATACCGATACCCGCACCCATGAGCTCGCACCATCTTATAGCATCCTTCGGCACAGGATACTTGGAAGAGATGAGTTCACGAATGACAGTCCATAGAAGTGCGACGACGTGATAACCTTCAGGCTTCTTGTTTGCGACGCAGTATTGTGCCCACCAGGCGACAAGAGCTTGGCACATGTACAAGCTAACGTCAGCCTCTACATGCACACGCTTGGTTGAATCGAGACTGTTGCGATAATCTCTGGCGCGCAGGTATCTGGTCTGGTTAGAAGGAATCTCATTGTACACCTTCATAACTGCAGCCCAAGCAGAGAAGGCCTTGTCGGACTCGGTGTCACCCTTCTTGGCATTGTTGGCGGCAATGATCTGATCCTTCTTGCTTAGGACAGCGCCCTTCTTGCCACCCTTCTTGGCAGCGGGGCCGGAGTCCTCAGATGCTGGTGAAGCAGTTCCAGACTTTAATACTTTACCATGCTTCAATAGTTTGTCATCCTTGGCCTTCTTGACACCAACAGTGATAGTCTCGGGTTCAAGAGCTCTGCCATTAGAGCCAGTCAAACTGGCTGCATAAGAGGTCATCTCTGCCATGTAGAACTGGTTTTTACGGAGAGGGTTCTTCCACTTGCTGACCTTGACTTCCGGAAGGGGCTTAATGATGACGGGCTTCTTGTGTGCTTGCCAGTAACCAGAATCGCGATACAACTTCATGGCCTGTAGCCTGGCGGACAGAGACTCATCAACATCGACGTGAATGGCAGACAAGTGGGTGTCGAAGACGGGGTCAGAGAATGCAAGAACGGAGGCCTCGGCAGTCTCGCTGGCGGAGGCGTTGTTGGCGGCGTCGGTGTTGATGACCTCTCTCTGCTTTGGTGGCTCAACGATGAGAGACTTTCCACACGTTGCAACGACCAAGTCAAAAACCAATATCCAGTCGTCGTTGAGGCTCTCGGGAATATTTTTCATGCGACCGTTGAGCATTTCTTGTACGACTCTTCTGAACATCCTGCCGTCAAAGATGTCGATCAGGTCCAACGGAAGGCCAAATTGCTTCATGACGCCCGAGAATGCCTTGTTTCCGGAAACCTTATGAAGTACCTCGGAGATCATGTCGATGAAGCGGACAATCTTGGCCTCGAATTCCTCCTCGAAGGTGACCAATGGATATCTTCTTTCAGCGATTGTGATGTGCTTGAGGGCGACCAAGTGGAGGATGAAGGCCGACGTCAGGAAGTCGTACTCGCGTGTCTCTTGCAGAACGACAGAGGCTGCAGTAGCACCAATGACGAAGCTACCAGGCGCATCCTGGTTTATCTCAGACGCAAGCGTATTAAGGGTGGATGGGTTGGCCAGATATCCTGCGATGTCGTAGGTGCTCAAAGCCTTGGCGGCTGGATTTGCCTCAGCGCGAGCATCCCTAAGCTCATCAGAGAAGTCGGAACCATCATGGTCGACTGCCTCAAGGATCATGGTAATGATCTGCGGGTGGAATTAGTCTTGCCATTTTACAATGACGGTCATTAGAACTAACCTTGGTATCTTTGTATTCGTTATGGTTTAGCAGAACCACATTGTATGATTGAGAGTTCAGCCAGGAGATGAGGCAACGAAGTATTATCTTCGCCCTCGTCTCCGATGCGTTCTCTTGAACAACCTTGCCTCTTGTTGGAAGCGCTCCATCATGTACCATGAAAAAAGCCACCTCGGACTCCTTCAGAAACGCCGAGAACTCTTCACTGTATGCGGAGCCGAACTCGTGCACCTTCACCGATGGAAGCGAGTGTGGCAGCGTCAACTTTAAGTGCTCTTTAACGGCTTGACGTGCTAAGAGAAAACGAGAGGCATGCTCTGAAGCTCCTGGGGGAATGCATAGCTCTTGGTTGTCTATGGAGAACGTCAGCGGATACTCGTGGTCCAACAGGCAAGAACCTACTCTCGAAGAAGACGATGTTGAAGTTGCAGTGACGCTTGAATTGGTTCAGGATCAGCTGCTCCACGTTATAAACAGCGTGTATTAACTCAAAGCCACCTGGATTTGGTTAGCAACAAGTTTTTATATAACACCTTTGTACAGTGAGGGTATGCGGTATTTTCTGTGGCGCGCTTGGACCGCAGGTATGCATGACGTAGACGAAGCTGTCTGCAATGTAGGTATGCTGTTGACAGCTGCGAATATTGCGCTACTATAGCTACATTGCATACAAATTCGTGCTCCTCGATATGGAAGTACCGCGGGTGTCGTCCCGCCGATGGCGGTGGCAGAAAGCTCATGGAACGGCATAGGCGGGGTCACATACCTGTCCAGTCTATCCTATCATCCTCGAAGCAGGCTCTCAGTAAAGAGTCACCGTCGATGAAATAGAGCTCCTTTCCAGCATAGTCCCCAACCAAGTCGATGATGCGGGGAGTTCTCTCGTCGAACCAGCTCAAAACTTTGGAATCAGAAGCTTTCGCCATTGTTATTGGCTGTCAGCTGATGCCGGCAATTGTGCAGTTGTTCGCTTGATTCGGTATATACTCGTTAATATGCCGTGTCAGCTTCGGGAAGTGTAGGGAGCTGTGGTCGAGTAACGGATGGGAGTTGTCTCGAAGATTGTCTTGAGGTTGTGTAGGTAGCCTTCAAGTTGCAGGTCTACAGCTATCTTGTCAACATTCTGCCGAGTCTGTGGGCTTGACCGCCTTATCTTATCTGGTATCGATAAGCGACCTATGAAAGTGCCCCAATTTCTATTGGGCCACAGTAACGTGACTTGAAGTATCGCAGGCTGCCTGAGGCAGAACTGTCGTACGGACACTTCGTACAAGTACAAGTACAACGTATCTCAGGGATGTCATGCCAAAAAGTACAAGGTACTTCAATTACGACAAGAATTGTGCGGAACGACAAGTATCTGCTACTTTGCCACTGTAAGCTGTACGGCCTCCACGCTCTGTTTCCCTTCTGTCGATACAGCATTTCCAGTTCAGGCCACAGAAGCCATCCATTGCACTTTCCAGGACATCTATCCAACTTCAGTCTCTGTTCATCAACATCTGTCTACTCTTTCCCTACCTCCCATACCTGTAATATAGGTATGTTCTCTCATAGCGCCACAGCTCCGTATCTCGTACAAATCTCTCGTCTTAAGTCTCGACTCCGTCATCTCTGTCTCTCCTTTCCCACATCTACAATTCGAGCTTTCCCCAGGTCTCCAGTGTTTCCCCAGATTCACTAACAATCCCAACCTCCCCGCTTCAACGTTGTTTGCCTCTTCAAACCCTGTTTCCTTCCTGTGTATTATTCATAGAAACTCTACACTGGTTCAGAGGCATTTACGCGAACTTTTAAGGGACAACTGGCCCTTGATATCTCCATAACGCCGCTTCTTGGCAGGCGGCGTGCCGCATCGACTGGAATGCTAAATAGCGCGGTCGAGATGCTGGCCTCGTGCCCTGGCAGCGCCATGGCCGAAAGAGGCAGGTGGTAAAGATAACGAAAAGCCGCCAAGCTGCCAGGGGTACATCTAACTTCGGAGCTGCCAGCATCGTGAAGTGGATCTGAGCAAGGGTTTCTTATTCGTAGACAGTTGTCTTCTCATGTTAGGCTTCTACTCCTAGAGTAGGGACCACAAGTCCTCGAAAAGAGATTCCTACCGAACTTGGATCTCCATAGGGCTCACCGGATACTGCCGAGCACTCACATTACAGCACACACAACCTCACGACGCCAAAGCCCTTACGGGAATGGCACGGCGCAGGATGCGCGCCAGATCATCGTGTCCATAGAACGTTGGTCACTTTTTCTGGAATATTTCCCATGTGGTGCCAATGCAATGCTCACACATACAGGACCATCATGCTCCACTAGGAAGCCCACCAGAGCGACCGCAATCGGCCACACGAATACAACCATTCAGACTGGTGAGATTACCGCTGCACTGGACTAATAGTAGCTACAAAAGGACCATGCCCGGCAAACTAATCTCTCTGGTAGATCCACTCTACAAGATCCACTCTATATACCAGCAACTTTACACGAGACTTCGATACATCGGGCACTTCATCGTCATCTGGCTGTCGTTGTGGACCACGCATTACTCGTAGGAATGTGTTGAGCGGAGACTTTGCAAAGCTTCAAGGTAAAGTATGTTGGGTCAAGGAAGCATCAACGGATCCATATTTGCAGTCCTAAAATTGTATCCAAGTCATGGAATCGGCCTTGACCGAGTCTCACATGTTATCATCAGCCTTCCCAATCCCAACTCTTGGGGCGCTGTCCTAAGTACTTGGCGCCAATACTCGCATCAAATCGACAAACAAAACTACTGGTAACCTGCCCGAAGCTGTGGCGTTTAGCCCCATCAATCATTGTGGCCGCCTGAGAAACCTCACAACCAGTGGAAGTCGTGGAGGCTCTGGACGCCATGTCTCCGAGATCACGGCTACACTCGGGGCATCAACCACTACTTGTACTTCGTACTGTACGGAATCAAGACACGAGAAACGGGAGACTTCCGGATCACCCTCAGCAGAGTGATCATGCGACAAACCACTCTGGCGGTCTTTCCGCTGGATACAGCGTACGGAGGTAATTTGGTCAATTACCCATGTTTTGATTGCTTCGCGCATCTCCTTCCTGATCCAAGGATGCGGCCGCCTTAGGCGTTGGCGCCGGCAATATCGTGCAGTAAGCCTGCAGGGGCCCCAAGCGCATACCGACGTTCTTCAGTGGTACAAGTAAAGATTCGAGAAGCCTTCCTGATAAGGGCGGAGGCTATCAAAATGGCACGATGCTACCTGTCAACGCAAGCGCCATGTTCTTACGGAGGTCAACCGATCCCGTCCCATAAATTTCTGTGAATCAAGCCGCTTTCGCTCATACTTGGTGGCTGAGTGTTCGGCAATCTCCTGCGAATGTGGTGAGCAGGACCAGCATACCTTACCATATTGTGGCGTCTCCAAGTCGAGGCGAAAGCCATCGACGGAAGCTCGATTCATCAACTGTCCCATACGCTTACATTCAATTTTTGTGAAAGTAAGACACGGCTGACTGGTTGCGCAACATATTCGCCTCCCCTCTTGTGGCCACCACATTGACACGTCTGAACGAGCCGAGGTAGTATCTCACACAGACCTGCACCACATCATCTGGTGGACGATCACAAGCAGCCAAGCACAATGATACGAGGAAAGAACCTTCCAAAAGATTACTCTTCTAGGATTAGTCTCGAAGTTCAAACCCTTCCAGACCGCCGACGCTAGCAACTCCCACATGCGGCGTCTTCTCCGGCATGGATCGAACTAGGGTCACCACACCACCATTAAACGCGACAGGCATGAGACATTCCAGTGCTGAGCGCGCATTTGCGACCTGTGCAAATGTGCTACGGCCGTCCACAGGTGAATACAGTGAAGAAGATGGGAGGTACCCTTGGCAATGTTTATCGATCCGTTCTCCTGATCATATCGCATCACTTAAGTTTAGGGACGATGATGGTACAGCGCGGTTTTCTCGAACGACTTCTTCTTTGTCATTTGCTAAGAGCTCAAAAGAGTGGTCGTTCAAACGGTAATATCTGTATCTGCCCATCTAAATGAGGTAACTCGTGAGATCGAGGACCAAGGGCATCCGCGAACTCCATTATGATGCATAGCGGGACTATTTTCTGGCATCATTCATTATGACAGCCCTTGACAACTGAGAATGATGCAGGCGCTTCGTGCTCACGAGTAATTTCCACCAATGGATGCCGGAAAGAAGATAAGACCGCTTCCATTGAAGCCGGGAGGATGCTGTCGCAAGGCTAGGGACCGATCCGTGTGCAACATGACAGTCCGACGATCATAGCCTTGTGGTTACTTATTCCGGCGATTGTCCATCGATTCAATTGCTACTCGGCAGCCAAGTGCGGCGAGGTAATCTCATCTCAAAACATGAGGATAATGCCTCCTATGCAGGATTCTATCTATCGGCGTCTTGGTGATCCAGATGTAGACGACTTGAGTCGCTGTGGCTGGCATTGCCAATCTCATTTTACGGACCGTTGCACAGGATGCATCATGGGTGCATGGGATTGCTGATATCAACCGCGTCTAAGGAGCACAGCGGCATAAGTCAGCCACAATTGCGTATTGAGGAAGGAGACAACGGCCGCCAAGATTTCGCAGGTGTGGTGTACCGTAGCGCGGCACGTGCACCGAAGCGCGTCCTGTCTTCCCCGAGAGCGTGGCCTTCTCCGTCCTCAGCGTCGAGTCAGGACAGCGGTAAATCTTCGTATGGCACCACAAAAGCTACCCAAGAGCTGAGAGAATGGCGGGCAAAGATGAAGTTTGGCCGGGGGTCTGCCATGGAGCCGGCCCCCACCAAGGGTACTCATTATCCGTTCGCGAAGTACGGAGGCGCCTCAGTGACCTAAGTTACCACAAAGACGGCCAAGCAACAACCATCGGACACTGTGGCGATGTGCCACTTCGGTGTTGTGGCGGCAACACATCTGTCAATTCTCGGCTGACATCTTCTCGAGATCAGGTAGTTTTCAATTTGTGCTCTATATCTTGGTAGCCAGGCGTGGATCCCGAGGGCTCAGGCAGGTAATAATGACTCTTATCTACGCGGTGATCTAACAGTCTACCTGTCGCCGATATTACGGCCTAATCCAAGGGAACTATCCTTCCAACCACAGCAGGCAGCCGTTACTCGGCGTCAAAACGGAGCGGTAGAGTGTCGTGACTGGAGCGGGCAAAGAGGGTCAAACTCTATCTTGCGTGGGGTTGCCGCTGAAGCTCCACCCGGAGCTCCACCACCCCACAACGCGATGTCTGGCCATAACGATGGCGTTATTAAGTATAATCGGTGCTGTCAGGTGACAGTGCTTCATATTAGACGAATGGAGATGAGATAGACAGCAAGAATCAAGACGGATGTTCACGGCGGAGTGGAAACTGACAGCTGTCCTCGAGTTCTCGAGACTCTATTAGTCACAGATATTGAGGCCGCCGACGCAATGCGATCAACATCTTTGCGGGGAACGATCGAGGCGGGACAGAAAGTTCGCCGCCTTCGAGCCCGACGCTCCTCCTCGAAAGCCACTATTCGGTGCTTCCGAGACCCTCGCCTTAGCATGACACCAGCCCAATACCATTTCAACGCACCTTCAAGGGTGCCAGGTATTCATCGGTGGCATCAGACTACGGTGGCCGCTTCATTATATTCAGCATCACGGTTCTTTCGTCGCTGAGCGCAACGCACCACTACCGCACTCACTCATCTCGATACAGTTAGCGCAATCTTCCAAGTGCCTGTCTGGTCTCACGTCTAAGCCCAAAAAGATATATATAAGTTGATCGCGCACCTGCAAGTCCGACATGTTGTACGATAACAAAATCCCCGCTCCTTGGCCACGCTAGAAGGTGACATACCCCGGCCAACGCTAACTTTTTTAAGATTAATGCTTGTCTTGTTCTTGGCTTATCCTGGTTCCCCGGTCATTCCCTCCCCACTCAATCGATCCACCCAGACAATCCCTAGCCCCAGTGGTGAGGCCCCGGCCTAAACTTCATCCAGTCTATAGAGGTCGCTCGGCCGCTTCACGTTCGCCATACTAGGCTAGATGTACACACTAGTGCTGCACTTGACATTGCCATTGCCCTGCAATTGTGAACTGCGAGATGCACTTAGGCTGGCTGGCTTACCTTGTCTCCTTCCTTCCCAAGTGCAGATGGCCCCGGTCCTCCCGAACCCCAGTCCATTGACAGCTGCTCGCTCGTGTCTCCCGAGTAACTGAAACTCACGCCTGCGATGCGCTCCGCCTTGGGCGATTGCTACTTAAACAGTCTTGTCCCCCTCTGTCCCTGCCTCTCTCTTTTGCTCTCCATTGCAACGGTTTCACTACACACCAGTGAACATCAGTCGCCATGAATTCTGGCTACGACAAGGAGAAGGTCATCTCCGAGCAGGAGACTGACTCTCCATACCACAATGACAGCAACGACCTCGAACTCGAAGGGCAACATGCCCACGTAAATGGAGTACGTCCGCTGCACAGAAAGTTGAAGAACAGACACATGCAGATGATTGCTATCGGTGGTTCCATCGGTGCCGGTCTCTTCATTGGTTCTGGAGGCGCTCTTTACAAAGGTGGTCCAGCTTCTCTGGTGAGGATTGCTCCCCTAAATCGATTGACGACGGCCTTTATTGACTCGGGGAATAGCTCATTGATTTCATGATCGTCGGTGTCATGATGTTGATGACTGTTAACGCTCTTGGTGAACTCGGGGTCATGTTCGTATTCCCCATTTCCATGCGTCAATCGCAACGAATATGCGACGACCAGAAGCTGACTTGATTCGCGCGCAGGTACCCTGTCAACGGTGCTTTCTTCCACTACTCTGTCCGCTTTATCGATCCATCATGGGGTTTTGCCATGGGCTGGAACTACGCCATGGCCTGGCTCGTCATTCTGCCTTTCGAGCTTATCGCAGCTGGTGTCACAATTTCCTTCTGGACCGGTAACGATGTGGACGACAGCGTCAGCATCAACAACGGTGTCTGGATTACCATCTTCCTTGCTATCATTGTTATCATCAACGTCTTTGGCGTTCGTGGTTACGGAGAAGTCGAGTTCGTCCTCGGTACGATTAAGGTTATTGCCGTTATTGGATTCATTATCCTTGGTATTGTCATCAACGTCGGGGGTGTTCCAACCGATCCAAGGTCAGTCGCAAGCAAGGCCTCTCATTGTGAACTGAATTCGTGCTAACTCGTCGCAGAAACCGTTACATTGGAGGTGAATACTGGAGAGCCCCATACTCTGCTTTTAAGAACGGCTTTAAGGGATGGTGTTCCGTCTTCGTCACTGCCGCATTTGCCTTCGCTGGTACTGAGTTGGTTGGTCTCGCCGCTGCTGAGGCCGACAACCCGAGAAAGTCCCTTCCAAAGGCCACAAAGCAGGTCTTCTGGCGTATTTCCATCTTCTATGTTATTTCCCTCCTTCTCCTCGGTCTTATTGTTCCATCCAACGACTCCACCCTCAAGAAAGCCAGCGGCGCCAACTCCAAGTACTCTCCAATGGTCCGCGCCATGACCCTCGCCGAGATCTCCGTTCTTCCAGACATCTTCAACGCCGTTATCACCCTTTCCGTCATCTCCGTCGCCAACTCCTGTACCTACGGTTCTACCCGTACCATCCAGGCTCTTGCGCTCAACGGCATGGCTCCAAAGATCTTCACCAGGGTTGACAAGCATGGCCGCCCATACGTTGCCCTTGCTCTTGCCTTGATCTTTGGTTTCCTTGCCTACGTCTCCTTGGCACCAGAGGGTGGAACCGCTTTTGACTGGCTTCTTGCCCTTTCCGGTCTTTCCTCCCTGTTTACCTGGGCTTCCATCAACATGTCTCACATCTGCTACCGCCGTGCATGGAAGTTGGCTGGCCGCCACACTGATGAGATTCCATTCACCGCCATGTTCGGCGTTACCGGTTCCTGGATCGGTTTCGGCTTGAATGTGATGGCTTTGGTCGCGTCGTTCTACGTCGCTCTCTTCGTAAGTTGCCTGTTATTACCCTTCGATCAAGACCGACAGCTAATAATTACAACAGCCTGTCGGTGGACCAGATCTCGATGCCGAGATATTCTTCGTCAACTACCTTGCCGGTGTCGTTGTCATCGTATTCTTCCTCGGCCACAAGATCTACAGTAAGATCGCCATCGGAAGCTGGAGGCTCGGTGTCAACCTCCACACCATTGATGTTGACGAGGGACGTCGCGAGCTCAACCTCAAGGAGGAGATGGATGCCGAGCGCGCCGCCTATAAGCTTCTTCCATTCTGGAAGAAGATCGTTCAGTTCTTGTTCTAAGCGTTGGGAGTTCTTTGAGCGCATTGTTTCGCATCATACCACAAGTGTTTTTACTGCGCTTTAGTTTATATAATCCATACTACCTTTTGTATATGATGGGAGTGTTTCCTTCGGGTGTGATGGTGATGGTGATGAATCGGACGACGGATGGACTTACGATGCTACGTAAGCAACTGATATGTCGGTGCCGAGTGATGGACGATAGAGATGCCAGACACAATCAAGAGTGGGTGCCCTCAGATACGAAGCCCCAAGCCTTATATGCCTTCCGCTGTGATGTTTTCGTGCCTTTCCGGAAAGCACGTAAGAGAGGGACAGTTCTGTTTCAAAGAGGAGACGCTGAAGGTCGAGCAGTGCTTGTAGATGAACGGTTGCTCCTTGAGTTCAAACTCTGACATCCTATGGCCTAGCCTTGTTTGTTGCTACTATGGCAGGACTTGCTCGGCGCCTCCAAAATCACTTTAATCCCAAACCCTCCGCTCTTCGTCGACAGATAACAACATCTGTGGTCGGCCAGCAACTTATTCTATTTGCGGCCCCCTTCGGCCCCCCTGGCTACAGCAAAGGTCGTCGTCGAGATAAAGTTGTCGCCCGAGCCGCTGCCACTTCCTCCGTCGGCTTCCACTTGTCACATCCGCTTGTCGATCTTCGACGTTCAGCCACAACTCTGACTCTCATCCACAAAACCCCACCCACTACCACTCTCCTGACTCTTCGACTTGTGTTCTCTAGCTTGTGGATAATCGCAGACAAAGCGGGATGGATGTCAACGGGTCGCCATCCACATACCCACACTCAACAGTGTCGGCCACCTCGTATGCTCGAAAATGGGAGAGGGAGGGAGGGTGGTGGCGATGACCAAAATCTGTGGTCGCTTGAGGTTATGTTTCAAGTGGGAGTCGTGGTGAATATGCATCATTCGAAATATTGGAGCCAGGTGTCATGGCAATGTCGATCGTTTGGTGGATGCCGTTTGTTCCGCCGTCAACAGATCGGGATGTCCGTGGTCAGAACTCGGCATTGGCTGTAAGCCGAAATAGAAGTATATTCGTCATTGAAGTTGCTTTTGGGTTGTGCATAGTGGGTGTAATCCATATACTGACCGGTAGTGCTTCATAGGGGAAGAGAGTCGTAGTGCTGCGTTTCCATTTGTGCCGGGAGTGCCATCGACCTTAACGTTCGAATGTGTCCTGCACCACTATTGAAGAAGACAAGTTCCTTATGAGCAGAAACATCCTCTACTTAGGGCACATTGAGGAATTTCATCCACCGAAGACGTGCTTGTCGAAGAATTTCTCATGTCGGAGTTCGAGGCGCGCAGTTGACGATACTTACGCCCTTTGGCATCCAGTCATTCATTCGACCACCAATTCCGCACCTTTCAGAATGCGCACATGGCTTTACATCGGTAGATCTCTTTCAACTTTGTATGATAGGCGATACTTTCTTTGAAAATAAGAGATACTGTTTTCGCTGATGGATGACCGCTTGTTTGTCGTCGTAGCTGTTTCAGCCCTACCGCGGTTGCCGTTCGTCGTCTCATCCATACCATTCACCTCACTTAACTCCAGATCCGCCACAAGCTTCTTTTCTCGCCCATAGCACCATCCCTCGATTTCACAATGTTTTCCGTCTTGTTTTCCGTCTTGCACGTCGCAATATTTTTCAGTTTCCAACAAAGTGGCAAGTGGGAGAACCCCCCATCTTGAACCCCCATGACAGCGGAACGAGTGGACCTGGTTACGTGATAGCCCAATTCGGAGCGCGCCTTTGGGAAGACATGGACCCGCTGTAATGTCTTTCCGCCTTCAAGCGAACAGACGGTAACGCCTTATGGAGAAACTGAAGACTTGTCACGTTGATTTATAAGGGGTCTTTGACCTTGTCATACTTTTGTTTTGGAGTTCTTTAAACTGAGGCGCGGAATTTGGAGATTTACTGGGTGTTTGAGTGGTTCGCGTTAGCACTGTGAGAAAGTGAAGACGAAAGGTCAAGAATAGAGTTACGAAAACAAACTGCGAGTTGCAATAAGTTGAATAACGAAAGACTTATTGTATGTCGTAAATCTCATTCGCAGCTTGTCGTTTCCCATCGCCTTCGTTCCGTCAAGTACTTAAGTGCTTGACGCTGTTCCTCGTGTTCTCTTCCTTGGGGCAGGACGAAATCCGACAAGAAGTGGCGCATGAAGGTCGGTGTTCTAATCATGCAGTAAAAAGCGTCTCTTTTGCAAGCTTATGGATGCTCGAGGCGCTCTAGCTCTGCACAAAGGGGCTGGCACTGACACTTGACACTTGAAGCATCCGGCGTGATAATAGCAACAAGGATCGCCAACAGAGAGCCTCTCGAATTGGCAACAGCAGTATTTGACGTGGCCAATCTGTTCATACTTCTCGTTCCAGGTTGTAAAGGGGAGGTGATACTCCTAAGCAGTGTGGTTTGTATACACTACTACTCGGACATCGTGGAAGCTCGTCGAAACAGACCACAAGTTGGGCATTCTCCGGTAAATCTGTTATGCTCGGCACCACTTTCAAGGCTTAGTTGGCGAGCTCTTATAGCTTCAGGATTCTTTTCTTCAACAAAGTACTCCGGTTTTGTTGGACTTATAGCAGCGCTCTGCATCGAAGTTCTTTCTCAAGTCAAGTACCAAAGAACCGATTGGTGCTACTGTTTATGCTCTTAATAATCGGTTACTAAATAAGAGCATGAATTTCATGTGTGGTTTCTTTTACTGCGCACGTCTGGTCGAGTATAAAGAATTACATCATCAGCCCGAGATCCACCATGGCAAAGCCAATGGCAATTCCTATTACTCTGGTCAATGGTGGCCACAGCCGACAATTGAGTACCCTGGCTCGTAGCAAGCATTTTCAGCTTCAAACTCTCAGCTCAGATGAGTTCGTTGTCATTCTCTGCTTGAGCTTCTTGGCTTTGCTGCTGGTTTACGCCATCATGATATGAGGAGTGCAGAGTACCAATAAGCACAGTCATCAGCCATCGAACAAACCTTCATACATTCCAGTGCCTCAAGCCGTCATCTTTACCAGCTCCTCATCCACGCCTGGCATCTTGGGAGTTGCCGCAGGACGAGACTACACGACAGGCTTTTCTCATAGGTAGACACCCCAATTGGATTTCCGATTCTGCTTTCGGATCGACCGCTTGTCCTATGCGCAGTTCTTTATACAACTCACACTCAGGTCTTGACCCCCAATCTCAAGGTGGACAACCAAACCGCGCCATCAGAATCCCAACAATGAGAACTGGAGAGTTTTTACACACACACTCCTACGGTTTTCTTTTACTAAATGGGGCGCTATCAACAAAACGACGAGTAGGATGCGCATTTCTGCTGCTGCTGCCATATTTTGGAAGACAGCTAGAATGACTGCAGGAGCAGGTGCCAATTCTGATATTGCTCTCAAACACATGTGCCATGATTGCTCTTTATGTACCTTTCTTCCTTGTACACCTTCCCGGTTCCTCCTTGAAACTGAGTATCTTGAAGCGCCAAAGACCGGAAAGTGGCGAGTATATAAGCACGCCCTCAACTCTTCTTGTATGTTTACCTCGATGTTAAAAGTAGGCCCAAAACAAAAACTGCCTGATTTCAGGTTTCCTGCTGCAGTGTGTTCCAACAAGTAATTGTCAATTTAGACAATACAGCTCCAGCTCCATGCTTTTATGGCTAAACTGCATCAGCAGGTTCTTTATCCGCATATGCAACATCCACCATTCTTTTTGATCTTACTTCCAACCACTCGTACTATGCTGCTCTTTATAGGAAACCAAAGTCAGTCTCCACCTCTCCCTGCTCTCTCTCTCGTTCTTTTACGAAGATACAAAATAATCCCAAGATGCCAGAGCACGTGTCATGTTGTTCCCAGCGACGTACACCCGCTCCACCACTTGCAATAACAGTCTAAAAAGTTGCAAAAGGCGTGGGAGAACACATCAGGCGGCATCGTGCAAGGCGGGTGGCGAAACTAAGACTCGTGCTCCTCACCACCAAAAGCCTCCCCGTAATGCGCGGCCGTCCGGTCTCCACCGCCCTATACTCCGTAAAATCCATTCCTCGCAGAGATTTGCGTCGCCCAAGACCAGAGACTGTAGTATATAGCCCGCATCCTCACCTCTCCGTTCTCCAGCCGCGCGCTCAAAGAAGAACGACAATATGCGCCTCGCCTTGGCATTGGTTTACCCACAGCTTCAGGTCCAGACTTAGCAATGTTATCATCATAGAAGATGGCTGAATCCGGAGTGATGGACTGCGCGAGACGGTCGGTGAGGATGGTGCCCGTAGCTCATCGGCAACAGTAGTAACAACCTTGCAAAGGTGTGATTGACGAACAGCAACCGGGACAGAACGAATCATGAGCGCAAGTCTTCGTATCTGGGCCCCCCCTTGGCGCCTGTCCGACACAGACCTATCAGAAATTGTTCGGTTTCACAGTTGGCAAGAACCGGCGTTGGAATGGGTGGCAGACGTCTATTCGGTGCATGGCAAGCAAACAATGTAGGCGTAAGTGGACTAGAAGAAATGGTGTCTCATAGTGCTATACCGACGCCTACCACACACAACAAACTTGATAGTCAGTCCTGCGCCCGACTCCCATGCCGGGTCCCATGCTACCAGTTATTTGGTCACCAAACTTATTCAATAGCCAACGCTTCCACAATCTTCAACACCCCACCACTCCTCCCCTCCCCCCCATCAATCTTCTCAATCTCGCTCTTCGTCCTACCCATCAGCACCTTGATCACCTGTCTACAATACTCAAAGCTTCCCCTGCCCTCCATATACTTAACCGCATACGCCTTAACCTCGTCGTCTTCCGGCTTCTGCTTGATGATATTGAGAAGGACGAGGTTGCCGGGATCGGAGCGGATGGCGTGGATGATGGGGAAGGAGAATTTGCCTTCGGTCAGGTCTTCGCAGTTGCCTTTGTTGGCGGAGTAGGTGGAAGAGAGGAGGTTCATGTAGTCGTCGCGGACCTGGAAGAGGGTGCCTAAGATGGAGATGAGGGGGATACAGTCCCTGGGATTTATTAGTTGACATTCAAAAAGTGGTTGAGGGGAGATTAGGAGGATAATTTACCTGTCAGAAGCGCTCTCAGCCTGCATCAACCGTATCGCAAGGCGGAACAGCCCACCCGTTTTATTTCCCACCATCTCAAGATACTCCTCCTCAGTCGGCACGGTCAGGGTATCACGCCAGAAAAGATCCATCCCTTGCCCTCTATGCAGATTAACCAGCTCCTCCGTATAAATCCTGACCGCCTCGCCCCTCTTCCTCCTCTCATTCTTCGTCCCGTTCTCCTCATACAACTCATCCAACTTCATCAGCTCCTGCAACGCAACGAAATACACATAATTCGCCGTATTAATCGTCTGCGCAGTCCCAAAAATACTATGCGCAACCGGCAGTCCCCGGCGCAACACACTGCTATCCTCCACATCATCAACCAACAAACTCGCAGTATGCAGCATGCCGACCACCTTGGTGATAATTAATAATGCCTGCGGCGGGACCTGCAACCACTCGTTAAACGCCGCAATCAATTGGGCCCTAATATCCTTTCCTGGATGAGAGAACAGGTATGTATATGGACTCAGCAGGATCCTCTCCTTCTGCTCTGTCCAGGACGGTACGGCAAGGCTGTGTGTCTCGTACTTTGAGGGGGAGAAGTGGTTTGGATCGTTGTTTGTCTGTGCGAGGAGTTGGGCGAGGTTGGTTTTGTGGCTTGGAGGCGATTGGGACATAGGACTGTTGGGGGAGCGACTCGAGAGCCATGAGGACTCGGCAAGCGGCTGCAGAACGGCTTTTATTGGGGTAGGAGAGGCGGTGCCGGTGGAGGATGTGCGGACTGGGATTGCGTTTGGAGAGTAGGGAGATCCGCTGGAGGAGGACATGCGGACGTGGCCTGGGTAGGTTGGGGAGGAAGGGTTCGGGGATACTTGGGGCGCGTAGGACATCGTGAGGGTTGTTTATAGTCGTGATCGGCCAGGCAGTGTGTTTATAAGGTCTAATAATCTAAATACTGTCGTCAGAACTGGCTCCTTAACTCTGGACGTTATGAGGGGTCGTACGAGGCTATTCGACCTGGAAGTGACAAGGCTGAGCTTCGTTTCCTTACTTCTCAATCGGCAGCAAGGCGTTTTTGTGTTTTAAAGTATATGCCCTCGAGGGGATGTCGTCTAGATATACTGCGAGCTTTCGTCTTTGTCGGTTATAAGTGTTCCAGCTCCCATCCTTTGGCGTTGGCTTAATATTGTAGTGTCGGTTGCGATTGTAGCCTTGGTCGCACAGCCGCGCGCGCGCCTCTCTATCGCCGGACTTGGAGCCGTCATTACCCTTCAATTAAGCTTTTTAGCTGCATGATGAAGCCAGATCGAGTCGGCCTGTAAATCACGATTTTAGCACTAGATCTGGTAAATTGCCATCTTTTCACTAACTAATATATCGCACCCATGGATGTGGTCTCGCTTAATGTATACATATGGAGTTCATTTGTCCCTCGATATGCGATTTTATGTTGAATGCCATGGCACAAAAGCGGCAGATTTGATGGGGGTGTTTGGACGAGCACGGCGGTTGTCCTGCCAATATGTGCTGCTTGCCCCTTACGACCAAGCTTCATGCGGCCACTTTAGCTCCCTCGTCCTGTTTCCACTTGACTGCAGCGTGTCACCCAGCATACCGCTGTCAACCACACATCAATACTACCGCACCTATACATAACTATAATCATTCTTGTATTTGCGCCTAGGCATTATCCTTGTATACTTCATAAACTCTAGCGCCGCGCTATACATCTTTAGCGCCAATTGCAACAATTCCCAACCCATAACCGCCGACCGTAAACGGCTGCACAACCGGCACCACCAAGGTCGCATCGAGGCCCAGCTCCAGCAACCACCATGGAAGCCCTCCTCTCACTCTCCTTCGACAACCTCTCTTCCTACGAAGTCCCAAAAATCCGCAAAGGCCTCCGCCAAGTCGAGGGTCTGCTCGCCCAAATATGCTTATCGCAACGTCCTCGTCATGATCGTCGTCGGTCGATGCTCAGTCCCACCAAGCTCTCCCAAACGGATTTGTCCAGCCCGCCGAAGCCAGAGCAACCTGCGCCAAAGGAATTGAGGCAGTTGCCTGATGATCCTGCATATAGGGAGTTCTTTAAGTTGCAGGAGGGATTTGAGTGGAATGTTGCGCTGAGGTTGGTGGGTGCGTTGGATAGGTTAATGGGGAGGGCGAATGATAGTGATAATGATGGGTGTATACTTATGTGTCTGGATCTGATACAAGGGACGATGTTGCTGCATCCGCCGAGTCGGAAGCTGTTTGGGAGGGAGGTGTATATGAATGTAAGCTCCCTCTTCCCTTTGCCGCTTGTTCGGTTGTCACTGCCGCGCTGCAAAGCTTGAGAGATTGAAGAGTGGAAATGATAAGAGAACGAAGCTAACACAACCCAGCACCTGCTAGACCTTCTCGAACCAATAAACCCACCGGCCATCCAATCGTCCACCCTCCTAACTCTCGTCGTGGCCCTCTTGGACGCACCAGCCAATACCCGCACCTTCGAAGCCCTGGACGGCCTCCTGACAGTAACATCACTCTTCAAATCCCGCACTACAGCCCGCGAAGTAAAGCTCAAGCTCGTCGAGTTTTTGTACTTCTATTTATTACCCGAGACACCAAAGCCCCCATCACCATCCCAGACAGCCATCAACGGTGGTGGCCCCCAAGGCCTCCACTCCCGCGACTCCTCCCAGAGTCAGCTCTCCCGACCCACCTCCCGTGACTCCTTAGCCGTCCCAGGCCAGCGCCCACAATCCCGGTGCGGAGCCGAGGGCGGAGCCGTGGGGGGAGGTGGATTGATGGATGAGCGCATGAAGCGCCGCGGCAGCAAAGCACAGATCGAAGTTGATTCCAAGACCCGGAGCACTGAACAGAAACAAGCAATGCTGCAGAAGTATCTCTCCAGTGTGGAGGATCTGGTACGGGATTTGAGGGAGAGTGCGCCATTCGGTGTTGGTGGGTCGTGAACGGCTCGTAATCCGTGGTGGGTGGGGGGAGATGTGTGGGGAGCGGATATAGCGGTATAAATGGTTTTTGTTGATTTTGCTGGTGGTCTGGTAAGGACGGGCGTTGCGGGTGTTGGAGTTCAGAGGATACCCGGGCTGAGACAGCTCTGTAATACTAGTTGACATAGATCTGTAATATCAGCACAGTACGCAATCGGCCATTAGTACGGCGGCCTTGGTAAGAAGCGATAAGTTATTGCTAGGGGACTGGTGTAATTACTAACCTTGATGCTCATCAACTATAAAGCACAAATACCAAGAAGTCGGCTGTGCCCAGTGCCTCAAAGCTCGCCAACAGCTGGTGGTTCGTCACCAATAGAAGTCATCCTGCACGCTCTTGGGTCTTTCCACGACCACGCAAGGCGGTAGGCTTCGAGCTTGGCATCCTCTTACACTGAACACGACAACAAAACGTGGCACTTAGCAGGAACCACAACACCCCAATCTCGATCTCGAAGTAAAAAATGGAAGGGGCGACCCGTCCAAAATGGAAAAGGTTGGGCCTAATCCGGGATTGAACCGGAGACCTCTTACATTTTGAATGCCGTCTAAGGACGAGCTCCCAAAGCAAGAATTCTACCACTGAACTATCAGGCCCGTTATTCCAATGAAGGTTTTTAATATGGATATCATACAAAATTGGCAAAACCCGTGGTGGTGCGTTTCTTTCCCGGTTTGGTTCGAACGTTTGGCTTGTCGCGTCTATTGACCAAGTCCTCGCTGATGGGAACGTCCGAAAACAACAAATGTCGACGAATGATATAAGTAACCTCGCAGGCAACAGCTTCAACAACATGGCATCAAATTATGAAAAAGGCCTCGGCAATATGCGTTCTTGCATCCCATGTGCCGTGTCGTCGCCAATGTTCCGCAATAAGAATAAGTTGCAGCCCTTGTGGAGAGTGAATTTTTTTGACATCGACACGTTCTTGCAATCGTCGGCAGGCCAGAGCTGTCGCAAACTAGGGTACTGCTAATGGGCGGTTGCAGTTGCTTAGTATGAGCAATAGCGAGTCTAGGGGCCCATCGCTCAAAGGAAGCTAAGCTCTGTCAACAGGATGAAGCGTTGCAAAGTCCTAGATGTACTTCCTATAAGTCCTTGTGCGCTCCGGAGCTGCCTTTTCAGATCAACGCTTAAATTAGATTGTGAAACTCCAGGTATGGCTCATGGAGCTCTCCAGGAAAATCTGGTTTGCAACAAACTCATCGGGAACAAGCGGCGGCAGACGACTCCTTTCGCAGATTGAGATCCTGTTGAAGGCGATGTCTCCCAGCCGGAACCGTTGCACCTGCTCAACTACTGTTATTTCGCTTAGATCATTATTGTGAAGCTCGTTCTCATCACTCCAGTCGGGAAGGTATGTGAGTATCCCCTCCTCGACACATATCTCGTAGAGTCGCCTTTTCGTGCTCAGTTCGTACTCGTACATTGTCTCTATATCGGTCTCTTTGTACAATCCTACAACTATCCCAAACGCCATCCCATGCCAAATCGCAATCTTTTCGTTCATTTAGCTCCAACCTCTTAACGGTTTCTCTCGACACGGTTGAGCTTGGACGCAGTAACAATCTATGGCAAGTCAGCATTTCGCTTCTCAAACATATTCCCATCTCCGCCCTCCCATCATAGTTCCTCCATATCTGCCTCCTCCCTTTCCGTCTGGGTAGTCTCACCTGTGTCCTAGTCCTCTGTCCCCTAACCGGCAAACTCATAGCATGTCTCCTCCCCCTATAAGAACCCATATCTCTCAATCGTCTAATATCATCCCTCATCTTCCTCTTGGCGTCATTTTCAATCGTCAAATTCGACAACTCAGCAGTAATCTGGGAAACGGTACGTTGTGGGATGTCTCCGACCTTGGCGAATGGGTGAATGGAGAACTTGGCGAGGATGCGGTTGGAGGCTTGTGGGCCGAGGGCGTAGAAGGACTCGAGCGATGCCTTCAGGAGTTTTTGCTCGGGGAAGTTGACGCCAAGGATGAAGACCTGGGGGGTGCGTTAGTTAAAAGGTTCGAGGTTGGAATTTGGGCTGCTGCTGCTTGCGCAGAGCGGGTTTCCATATCGTACCATGATTATGGTGTTGTACGGGTAGAATAATAGACGGAGACGGCGGGCCTTTCTCTGAAAAGCAAATGAAGCGGCGTGAATGTTATCGTCGTCGCCGGCGCAGCCCAAGAATTTGGTAGCCGCGCCGTCAACCGCGCACAGGCCACGCGGTCTTACCACCGCATCACGTGCCTATAGCACAATCCCCCTGCAGCATTACCAACCAATTAACGTGCTGCCCACAAGCACCCTGATGGTCATAACGGAGCTCGATCTTGGCCAAGTGTCCCTCAGCCCTCAGCGTCTCGACCTCTTTGAACAACAACACAACACAATTGCTCTCCAAACAGCAATACCGCAACCATGTTGTCCGCCAAATCCGCCGTAGTCAGTTTGATGCTGATTCTCAGCATCACATTCATGTTCTTCGCCCAGACTGCATCCGCTGCCAAGGGACCAAAGATCACTCACAAGGTCTACTTCGATATCGAGCAGGCCGGCAAGCCAATGGGTCGCATTGTTATGGGATTGTACGGAAAGACTGTTCCAGAGACCGCTGAGAACTTCCGTCAGCTTGCTCTTGGCGAGAAGAACGAGATCAACAAGGAGGGATTGAAATTTGAGGGAAGCAAGTTCCACAGAGTTATTAAGAACTTTATGATTCAAGGTGGTGATTTCACTCGTGGTGATGGAACCGGTGGAAAGTCTAGTAAGTACAATGGAAGGGAGATGGAATCAGCGGGAGGCTGGTGTTGACAAGAAATAGTCTACGGCAACAAGTTTAAGGATGAGAACTTCAAGATCAAGCACACCAAGAAGGGTCTCCTCTCCATGGCCAACTCTGGCAAGGATACCAACGGCTCCCAGTTCTTCATTACCACTGCTATCACCTCGTAAGTCACATCCGCAGTTACTATCTCAAATGTGTATGCTAACCGATTAAACAGCTGGTTGGACGGCAAGCACGTTGTTTACGGCGAGGTTCTCGAGGGCTACGAAGTCGTTGCCGCAATCGAGGACATCCCGAAGGGCTATGGCGACAAGCCAAAGGAGGACGTTGTCATCGCCAAGGCTGGCGAGCTTCCAGTCCCAGAAGAAGGTATTCACGTTGAGCTGTAAAGAGCTTCTACCTTTGGAACTGCGCCCCTTGGTCCCGCTCCTTGGTCTTCGCTCTTGGACTTTCTGACATGAAGAGGACTTGGACTGACATCCGTCTCTCATAGTCTACGGCAGCGCTGAGTTGGTCAAGGGATGGGACGAGGACAAGGCCGCGGAGTATGTGGCTCCGGTCACAAGCGAGTCAACCGACGACACCGATTATGATTTTGTTAGGGACAGGGTTGTGCTTGCACAGAAGGTGCTGTTTGCTGTTGTTATTCTCGGAATCGTTTTCATGATTTACAAGGCTGTTAAGCGTAGCGATGCGGATAAACGCATGTTGGCGAAGAGCATGGTTTAGAAAAGATAGGGAAGCGAATGTATGAAAACGTCACTACGTTACCAGCCTTCAAGTTAAGTGCTAGAAATCTGCTTAGTGCCTGCCATCTGTGACATCTTGCCTTGATATTAATCAGGTTTGTATAGGGGAGGGTCAAAAGAGGCCGAATCCTTCAGCTAATATGAGGACGTGAGATACGCCCCATGCTAAGCTAGACTCGAGGCGGTGTTCTCAAATGCGACCCAGGACTTCCAATATTGCCAAGACTGTGTACAACGAGTCTAGCATGGTAAAGCAGCATTATCTTACTTATTTATTAGTCCTTTAATTTCTATTAATCTTTATTTCGCTTAATCGCCGCTAAAGTTGTTGCTACATCAAAGTCCAGTATCACGACCTCAAATTGGTAACTTAGCTTATCGGCGATAACGGACCACTGACGTTGCCATGCCAGGGCGCCAGGATGTCGCAAGTAATTGCCCTCGCAAACGCTCCTAAGCGCGTCGGCAGCTCAAAGCGACGGAACAGAACAGGCGACACGAAATCTCCCCTAGACTGCAAGTCCGACCTCAATCACCCTTTACCACGCTCAACAACAAAACCACCATCGCGACCGCAACAACCTTTACAATTCTACCTTTTGCGACACCTCCATGTTCGGGATCTAGATCAGCACTGAGTGACAGCGAGGATGGACCACACCGAGGGCCGCTCCCCAGGCTCGACAATCAATGGTTCTGAGTTCGACGACCGCACTCCAGCGGCAGCACATGGAAATATCGCAAAGAGCACTTCCGCACCTCACCAGGAAGTTTATTACCGCGGCGGCGGCCATCCTGACGACTCAATCATGACCGAAGACGACGATCAGCGCGCACCTCAATCCGGCCCAGCACCCAAACCAAAAGGCAAGGGCCGCGGAAAGGCCGCTTTCCCCAAGGGCGGAGAGAACACACCAGCTTCGGCTTATACAGGGCATAAAATTAGGCATTTGAAGAAGGATGATGGAGAGCCGTTATGGAGGAAGGATATCCAGTTTGATTTCTTGAGCGCGATATTCAATAATAAGGTGGAGGTCTTCACGAACTCTTATGAGCCAGCGAGGCCGAAGCAGAGCTTCGCGGATTTGTACATTGATACAATGGCGAGGAGTAGCAAGACGAGTAAGATTCTGAGGGATAAGCTGTTGAGTGAGCATGAGCCAGCGAATAATATGGCGATGGTGTGTCTGCTTGTGAACTTGGGCAGGATGAACACCACTCTCAATTGTAAGCTTGACGACTAAACTAGATGAAGACTTGATGCTAACTGCTTTACAGTCTTTCCAGAGATGCGCGCACAACTTCGAACCTACCACGCCATTCCGTCCCTCCAAGCACAACAAGATCCGAACTCCTATAAACAGCTTCAAGACGCACCAAGACTGAAGTCCATCCTCAAAGGTGCTTCAGAAGACCGCCTCGAGCCAAACACAATCGAAAAGATCAAGCAACTCTCCATTCCTCGCACCAACCCAGTAAACCTCGTCTTCGTCCTGGCACAATACGCAAGCAGAGTCACAGAGCTGCACTTTCCGCAAGGGAGAGACTTCTACGATCTGATCATGAGACCCAACCTGAGTTCTGAGGGTCGCGCAAATGCGTTCTTATGGCTGATGTGGCATTACCTGGAGTCGGATTTCACAGAAGAAGGATGTGATGAGAACCCATTCGGCAGAGGTATCGACTACGGCACCGGCGTCTCAAACCAAGGTGTTCCGACAATCAAGCTCTTGAGCGATGAGGAGATGGAAGCGGAGAACGTGGATACCCAGGATGAGGTTGACTACGGAGAGGCGAAGATGCGCGAACGTCGCATTATCATCGAAGCCGACCAAGCAGTGCTACAGCGCGACTTCGGACCACCAAAAAGGGGACCAAAGCCAAAGCTTACCTTTGATGGACTGAAAGAGGATGGTGCATCACCAGCGTCAATACTCAAGAACACTCTCTACGAAGTCACAGAGGGAGAAGCAACACCAAGGAGCACACCCCCACGAGGCTTCTTACCACCCGGCCACCGCCACAAGATGGGCTCCGTCAGAGTCCCAGCACACGTCAAATACCGCATCGAAGACCAACTCGCCTCCTCTCCGGGCGGCTGTCCAACGCCTCAACCGCCTGCCCCTATTCCAGGCGTAACAGGTGTATGGGAGCACCCAGCCCGCCGTCAACGCCCTCTCACTACCCATCAGTTGGCTGTGGAGAAGAGTAGAAATGAGCATGTAAACCACATCCTGAACCGCGGACTGCGTAAGGAGTTCCGTCTCGCGTCAAGGGTGAGACGCACGGAGGGCGCGGTGTTGAGAGCGGTCAATCGCACGGCGAAGATTGAGGGGATGTGTGAGGATTCGGAGGGGGAGGAGAGTATGTATATAGGCGGAGACGGAATAAGATGGGGCGGATCCAGGCCGTTTGGGCCTTTCAGGGAACGCGGGATGGGGGGACTAGTGCAGTTGAAGGCCGAGAAGGACGACTATGGAGAGGAGTTTAGAGCTTACGGAAGTGCCTTGAGAAGGCTTGGCAGGCGACTGGATAGATGGGAGGACGAAGTTAAGGGTGCGCCGAGGAGAGATGGCAAGAAACACCGCCGTGCTGCTCGCGAAGCTGCCGCCCAAGAAGAACAACGCCAAGATGATGAGCGGGCACAGGATTCGCAGGGGTGGCGTGGACATAGTCTCCGCTCGAGCCCTGTGAGGGATTCTCCTGGCCCGGCACCACGTCAGCAAGCGTCACACTCGAATCATAGGGTGCCGCATATCGCTGAGGAGACGATAGATGATGATCTTGACGATGTTGATAAGACGCTGCTTGGTCTTGGCGGCGGGGAGGAGGATGAGGAACAGGAGCGGGAGGAAGATCTGGATGATGTTGATAAAGCGTTGTTGGGTATTGGGAGCGAGAGTCCGCCGGGACCAGGGATAGATGGGGGGCTGATGAATGCGGATGATGCTGTTATGGATTACTAGGCGACGGGGTTAATTTGGCATGGCGTTCGGCGCTTGTAACACCTTGCTATACCCAGATGGGGACTTCATGTAACATACCAGAATCGCACAGTACACTTGGTACAACTTGACAGCTTTAACAGGTTGACAGTTCTGGGTTTCTCGTGGTTTCGACCGCTTGACATCCGCCAAGTCGTGCCAGATCCCTACTACCCTTCACGGGGCGCAACCCAGCCAACCGATTCGCAAATTTGCAGCTACGAACGATATCGATATCGAAGCGCAACTGCAACGTCAAAGCAGTACCAATAATGAAACGGTTAGCGAGCCACCACCCGCCCAAGACAACCTCCCTCCCTTCGAGGATGACGCGAAGGTCCGCATCGGTTATCAACTGGTCGTCGAGGGCACCTGCCAAACCGTTCGAAATCCCGGATGCGGCTACCGGCAGTAATCAAGTACGAAGAGCCGGAAGAAGAGGAGGCACAGATGGGGTTTTTGCTGTCACTTTTAATGATACCGTTTATTATTTTGATGATAGCTGTTTTCGGTAGCGGTAATGGTGGCGGTTGTTTTTATGGTGATGTGTTTTATGAAGTATATTTTGAGGTTACCAGTTTGGTAAAAACCGGTTATTTATCGGCCCTCAACTTCTAGAACTTTTTGGACGGCGTCGGGTGGCACAGGCGCATACAATGAAGCATGCAAGAATTTGGGGATCCACGAAAAACGCGTTCGCAAGCAAGCGAGAACTAGATAGAAGATAAGCTTGAATTCATAGGTATAATGCCTCTCTCGCTCTGAACATGACTTGTGCTAAACTACGCCAAGTCCCACATAATACAGTCATCCTTCCTCATCCATCGTATTTCCGTGCTCTCATCATTAAACTGCTTCTTCACCACATCTTATCCGGTCGTCTAGTCATCCATCGGCTTATCAGTCAAGCTCACACCCCTAACCTCCTCGCCACCCTTCGCGCTCTCAGCCTCACTGTTCTCAGCGCTCGCACCGATCACTGAACGTCTGTTCAAGCCGGAGCCTGGCGCCTTGCGCGCCAAAGACTGCCTGCTAACATGTCCCGATCTTCCAAGGCTGTTCTTCTTCACAAGTCCGTCGTCTGGTCCGTCCAATGGAACAGGCGAGAAATCACCAGAGCCCGAGGACCCATTGGTGATGGAATTCAAGGCGGCGGATGATGGAACTGGCTCAGATGGCTCAGTGGCGGTACTGTCCAACGCAATCGGTGCAGCATTTGCGCCTGGGACTTCTAAGCTGTTCAACGACGTCCTATCGCCGCCCGAGCTAGTCTTCGAGCTTCTATTCGTCTTCGGACTGCTGGTAGTAGCGACAGGGAATCTAGTCTCTGGGCCGCCGGAGCTGCGATCACGGCGGTGCTTCATTGGATTCGGTGAGATAGCACGGACGCGCTCGCGACCTTCTCGGGAGTCGCGGTCGCGAGTTGATGCGGCCTCGAGCATGGCTTTTTGGCGGGCTTCCATAATTTCCCTTCTCGACCTTTCATCGGTTGAACTGACCGCGCGTGGGCGCGCCGCCTCTCCAGCAACAGTATGGGGGTGAGACAGCGAGCTTGCGCGCTTAAGCTCAGAGAAGATCTTTGACTTGTGCGCGAACAAGTCACGGACGAGGCGGTACGCGTGTTTCTCATCCATAGTCAAGGAGTTCTCGAGACGTGGACGGAGGATACATGGCGCGAGGATTTGGGCGAGGGAGGTGATGTAGGTTTCGTCTGCGGATGTGAGCTCGATGAGGCGGGTGAAGTGCGTCATTAAGGCGTCGAGGGTGGCGATGTTGGCGAGGCGGAGTTGGATGAGAGTGTTTTGTAACACGGCGATGCGGGCAGAGTCGCTGGACTCGGAGGCGGGGGTGGAGTAGATTGTCTTGATGATTTCATAGACGTGGGAGGATACGAGTGAATCTGAGCGGTATTAGTAATGCAACTTGTGAAGCCAGGTGCAGGTGAAATGTGGAATGCATACCTGGAAGTTCGAGGAGATACAGCTTAAGCACGCTAGCCACAATCGGAATCTCGTACTTCCCCAGAATCTCAGGTGTCACTGGCATGCCATTGTTGATCTCATCTCTGAGACGATGGGTGAGGTGCAATGGCACGTCGACAAGCCAGATGCCTCTTCTTGCCTCATCACCCTCCATATCTGGGTAGTGGTTGTCCAAGAACGTCAAAGTCGAGGTGACCACATTTGGCACTCTCTTCTTGTCAGCTCTGGCTCTTGCCTCGAGATCAACACCGAAAGTCTGCTCATCAGCCGAGTTGTAGTAATTGTCGTAAACCTGCACCTTTGGCGCAAAGCCGCCAGTACGGTAGTTCTCAAGCAAGTAGCGCAGGTCGCCAAGTGGCTGCACCGTCTCTTGGTACAACATCATCTTGTCGACTGTGGACTGCAGAGATGGGATAGCGTTGCCAATGGCACCAGAGAAGTCGAGGATGACGGACTTGATAGCCTTCAGTCTGTCAAGCTCGCAACGCTCCATAAACTTGAGGTGGTCGATAATCGCCTCCTCAAGCTGACAGCGCAGCAAATCCAGTTTGCGCACACCTGCCTTGTATCTAGCATCCGCCTCGTGTGCCTCGCGACGAAGTCTCTGTGCTGGCGTCTCGTTCGGATTGTTATTGACCCATCCAGACAAAGTCTCTCCGATAGTGTTGACGACTGGCGAGTCGGATTCCGAGAAAGTAGATGCAATCGAAAAGCTGCGAGCGAGTGGTTGCTGCACCTTCTTGTCTGTAATGCCGGCAAACTTGAAAGACTTCGGACGCCACTGGTAGAACATCTTAGAGCTGTTGGCGAAGGTGTTTCCGACGTTTCCAATCAGGCGCAAAAAGCCGTTGTCGACGAGATCCTGTCCAATACGCTCTGCTTGGCTGACGCTGGTGGCTCCCAAGTTCTTCTGCAGGTAGTCGACAATATCGCATCCAGCTGTGGTGTTTTGGTATGTTCCGAGAATTGGCACCTTCGTTTCCACCACTGGTACCGTGGAGATCGCATGGCTGAGCATCTTCTTGACCTGCTCTGGCTGGTAAATCTCATCACCAATCTCAATTGGCTCATCCTCTGCGTCTTCCTCCTGAACTTGTATGGTCGGTATGTTAACCTGCTTGGCCTTAGCCAAGGGGCTCGTCTCAGTTGAGGGCTTCTCCTGGAAAGCCAGCTTGTTCTCCTCCTCAATATCCTCGACCAAACGGCACTTGTTGAAGTAGTTGCTTCTCAGCTTGCGCACAACGTCAGCCTGCTTATCGTGGTGCTTGATGCGCATCTGCAGATCGTCTTGCGAAGATTGTGTGCGGTTCGCATGAGCATCAGCCCAGCGCTTAAACGGATTGACGACCAGTTCGCGAATGCTGTTGGCTATCTTCTTGTGGTCCTTTGCCGCCTCATCCATCTCCGCGCGGACGCCGTCGTACGCCTTCTTGACAGTTGCGCCATCGTCCATGTTGAATCCTCCAGCGATCTTATCAGCAGCTGGGCCAATGTCCGCCAAGCGCGTTCCGTATAAATCTTCTGCCTCGGCACGCATGCGAGCGATAGTAAGGACTTGCTGGTTCTCGGCGCAACCCTGCTGGAGCTTGCCGAAGAGGACGCCCAAGCCGCCGGCGTAGTCCGCGGACCAGAAAGAGTCTGCGAAGCCAACCATTGTGGTCGTGGCGTGTTGAATGTCTCAAGGAGGTTGGGTTGAGGATGCGATCAGGAAAAGAGGGTCGGTGGGTGATCGTAGGTTGGTCTCGTATAGGGGCGCTGTAGCGACTGACTGGAAGCGACGCAGGAGTTTGTTGAGGTTCAGCCGCTCGAGCACAGTAAACGAGGCTTACTTGTTTGCGATCGTGTGTGGCGTCTGAAAACGCTGTGTATGATGATATGTTCTGGTATAACGCTCGCTGTCGCTGAAATAGCCAATCGCTGCAAAACAAGAGTGATCAACAAAGTTGGAGTTGGGGGAGTCCACTAGTTAATTGTCTAGAACAGCAGTTTGTATGGGGCTGTGAATCCGTCTAATGTTCTAATCCTGGCTGTCCCCGATAATCCACCACTCAGGGTTTCAGTTACCCGCCTAGCTTGGATTGGGGCCAAGCGGTACCTTGATAGTCCGAGTCACCTGACTCTGTGACGACTGCCCGTACCTTAGTAATAGTGCAACTGGAGACAATCGCTTCGGAGCGCCGAAAGGTCTAAGTATCTCTCTTCCTTAGTTATATCTCACCTTTTTATCTCATTGTCTTTCATAATGGGGTCTGGCAACCAAGAAGCGTTGCTTCCGAGGAGCGAGTATCCTGTAGAGAAGACGCCGTTTACATCTACTCACGACTATGATGAGTCCTTTCCAGTCGAGGACCAGCCCAGCCGCCGTCAAAGTTTCTTTAGGTGGATAACTATTGCATTGAGCATATGCTTCTTCTTATTGTTCTTCTTCCACGATCAACTACCAGAGGCCTGCAAGCACGGAAAGGGCAAGCATGGCAAGGGAAAGCACTCCATCGACAAGCGAGTAGCCAAGATTCTCAAGACCACACCACTCATTGACGGCCACAATGATCTCGGAATCTTCATCAGAGCGGCTTATAACAACCATATCAACAATGAGACTTTTAAACACGAGTTTGAGAATGGCGGATTGCCAATGCATGTTGACCTTCCAAGGCTGAAGGAGGGAATGAATGGTGGTGCTTTCTGGAGTGCGTTTGTGCCTTGTCCGGCTGATGGAAACAACTTCGACGATAGCAATTATGCCAATTGTGAGTTCTAACTCTTACTACTTTGAATCCCACCTCCAGTTTCATCCTCATGTGCGGTTCACGTGTCACTCTTCGAGGACTTGCCGATGGTTTCAACCTTCACTTCTTGTGACACTTATCAAATGGCTTAGCCTGAACCATTGACGGATGCATCACTGGTTCTCAAGTAGCAGTGCTTCTATTCTTCAGGGACGACGCAGTTTATTCCCATCAATCACTGCCATTCCTTGACTTTCAGCATCAGCTCCGCCAATTTTCTAACAAACACCAGCCGTCCAAATGACATTCGAGCAAGTCGATCTCCTCTCCCGCATCTTCGATATGTATCCAAAGCAATTCGCACCAGTCGGCTCCGACAAGGATTCCGCCGCCTACTCCCTGAAAGCCTTCAAGTCCAAACACCCGCGTCTCGTCTCCCCCATGGGCATAGAAGGCCTCCATCAAATCGGCAACCACCCCTCCAACCTCCGTCACATGCACGCACTCGGAGTCCGCTACGCAACATTGACGCATAACTGCCATAACAAATACGCCGACGCCGCACTCACCGAGATCCCCGGGTCCCACGGTATCGAAGTCGCGAAGCCAAAATGGAACGGTGTCTCCTTCGACGGCCAGGAGCTCATCCGTGAGATGAACAGGTTGGGTATGATTGTCGACCTCTCCCATACCTCTTACGCCACTCAACTCCATGTTCTCGGCGGCGACAAGGCGATTGGTGGAGACAAGGATGGATGGGCTGGCTCGAGGGCGCCGCTGATGTTTTCTCATTCTAGTGCCTATGCTCTGTGTCCACACCCGAGGAATGTTAAGGACGATGTGCTTGAGCTCGTCAAGGCAAGGAGGGGTGTTGTGATGGTTAACTTTAGCCCAGATTTCATTAGCTGTAGGGCTAGTAACTCGACAAGTGGGCTGCCGGAGTTTGTGCCTCAGAATGCTACGCTGGCACATGTGGTGGATCATATAAAGTACATCGGCAGCAAGATCGGTTATGAGTATGTTGGTTTGGGGAGCGATTTTGATGGGATTGAGACCGTTCCAACGGGATTGGAGGATGTATCGAAGTTTCCGGACCTGGTAAAGGCGCTCCTCATGCGTGGTGTCCACGATAAGGATGTATCCAAGATTGTTGGTGGGAATGTTTTGAGAGTGTGGAAGGCAGTTGAGAAGGTCAGTGCGGAGATGCGCAACCAAGGCGCGCTGCCACTCGAGGACAACCTCCCAAATTTTATCGAGTAAACTTGCTAGCTGCCCTTCGAAAATCTGTCTTGCTTGAGGGACGAAATAAAACACCATTGTTCTTTTGGTCTTGTTTCCTGGCGCGTATTAAGATATCTCATGGGTAGCGATACATGGTGTTGGGAAGCTTTCCATCACTAGTCGTCGTAGTCGACTGAAGGATTTCGCAGTTCTCGGAGCTCACCAAATGCTGTATCATGAATACCAATTTTTCTATCTACTATGCTTACCAACTTCGTAGAAATATGAACCAATCATTCCTAACTACGTTAATTCCTACTTACACACTAAAAGAGCCAAGCTCTTAACCCACCGTCCGCCATCAACTGGAAAAGAAAGAGTACCATCGGACCGTCCATCCGAATTCCCAATTCCCCAATTCCCCAATTCCCCATGCCCTCAAACCACCATTTCCTCACCTTTTCCATTTAGGCACTGGCTATTTAAAAACTTAATATAAATGTGACTGTTGCAACATAGAGCATCAAATTCCCTCGTGGCGCAATTGGCTAGCGCGTTCGACTGTTAATCGAGAGGTTGGTGGTTCAAGCCCACCCGAGGGAGTTTATTTTTGCCTCTGAATAAGTTAACAACTTCCCCCTCTTAAGCCCTTACTGTAGAAAGCCATTGCAGCCATTGCAGCCTTTGCTACCCTGAGATTCATGGTCAGTTGTTGCTCTGCACGTTGGTTGCTGCAGTAATCGTGGTCTGCTGGGAGTTCATGGTGGTGGTGGAGTTTCGAGTGGAGACACTGAGTGGTTGGTAAAATCCACCATCATCCTTGATGATGGAGTAATGACTTCTCGAGGTCGCTGCAGCTTGTGCATCCAGTTACTGCCATTGCGCCGTTATAACCTGCACTTACAGGAAGGGCTGGAGGCATGCGAAAGTCTGGTCGAGGGGTTTCTGGTGGTGACAGAAGAAAATCTCAAAAGTTGACAGTCTCCACATGACAGTAGAGGGTTCTATTCCGAACCGGGGAGTCGAACCCCGCGCAACCGCGGGCTTATACTCTTGTGAGTATTGAGAGGCGGATATGTTACCGATACACCAGTTCGGATCCTTTTGTTGTTTTAGATTTGTTGACAACTATTATATATAACATTAAATGGGTGCTGTGCAGCATCAAAGGCTGTTAGTGGTCGTGATGGTGCCGGTGAATGTAAGCTAGTAACAGAGACAGGCACAAGCATGAATAGTCTAGTAGATGTCAACGGTAGTATAATGCAGAATGTCTTCATTTGGTATCCTTCCTGTTATAGCTAAATGTCGTCTAACCCGATCCGGAAAGTGTCGCCCAGTACTCCGTAACACCTTGTGGTATGCCGCGAACGCCATGCAAAGTCCGAGAGATCACTGGAAAAGTTTACGTGACAACTTCGGCTCGCCTTCTCTGTCGGCCACTCTGTCGGCGACCTGTCCTGGTTGTCTTCCGAGGTCTGCGCCTTGAGCATTTCCATCGTCAGTTCTTGGCAGGTTCTTCTTATCTGTTGGCCTTGGCTCCGAAGTCCACCATGGATGCTCGAGCACCTCCCTGGCTGTGATTCTGTTCCTTGGATCCAGCTGTAACATTCTCCAAAGTAGGTCGGCACCGTCTGGTCCTGCGGTACCGAATCTCGCGAGGTACTGGTCCTTGCCGACAACAGGAGTATGTGGCTCGGGTACCATGTATTCTGGCAGCTTGGTAACGCCTGGCCAGTTCTCCTCGGTTGGGGTTCCAATGGCCTGGCATACAACGTTGATTTGGCCAATCTCGGTCTCGGAGGCCAGATATGGGACTCTCAGCATGAGCTCCGCAAACACACATCCAATCGACCATATATCCACTGCGCCACTGTAGTGCTTTGCCCCGAAGAGCAACTCAGGTGGTCTGTACCAGCGTGTGATAACGTTCGATGTCATCCGTCTGTAAGGGTCCGCAAAGCTTCTTGCAAGACCGAAATCAGCAAGCTTGACCTCTCCATCCGCAGCAATCAGCAAGTTGTTTGGCTTGATATCGCGATGCAGCACGAAGTTCTCATGACAAAACCAGATTGCACGGCTTATCATGCCCATCCATGCCTTGATGTCTGCAGCACCATATCTCACGCCGTTGACGTTTCTGATGAGTTGCTCGAGGTCGCCTCCTGGAAGGTATTCAAGGACGATGTTGATAGTCTCGTCTCTGGACGAGAAAACGGTCTGGAGCTTGATGATGTTCGGATGAGAGAGTTCTTGGAGGAATTTGAGTTCGCGGATTGCGTCAGGACCCAGGCCGTCGGTGTACTCTTTTACGATCTTGATCTTCTTGATAGCGAATATCTGAGATGGATCGGAGCGGAGGGTGCCTTTGTAAACTATGGCGTATGTTCCTTCTCCGAGCTTCTTGCCTGTATGAATGTTAGCAGATAATTGGTGGCTTGAATTTATTGAGGACTTACCTTTGATGTGTTTTGCCCTCTCCTCGTTATTAACTTGCTCTGCCAAATCTGGAATTGGCTCGTGGCTTGTCACATCATTCGTGCTGTTGTTGTTCGTGGGTAGCAGTCCAAAGCCTGGACCTTTGAGAGACTGTCCGCCGGTTGGAAGGACAATAGGAGATGCTGACATCTGTCTGAGTAGTTTCGTCCTTACTTATGCCAATGACAGTTTGAGAGAACACCGCGGCACAGAGAGTGCTTTTCAACGAAGAAAACGGTCAAACGTGGAGTTGTGTATGTGTCTGTAAATGTGAATGATGGAGATTGTTTACGTTAGCCTTGTCGTAGACGGAAGGGACAAGGCTGAAGACCACAAGGTGCACGATTGACACCAGGTCACGCTTACATAAGCAATAGGCGCCCATCACGGGACCTTGAACTTCACGATTTTTGGGAGCCGCCGGCGAGCCCAAGGTAGCACCTCGACAACTAAGCTCGTCTCAGCTCCGCTTCTATTGTGTAAGTAATGCCAATTCCTGAAATTGTGACTGTCGCATGTACGGTATACTAACTATGAACTCCAGGATGGCCACAATGTTCGCACGACCGGCTCAGGCGCGGTCGATACCATCTTTCCTCCTCCCATTCGCCCACACTCCCATCCGCGTCCAGACTCGCTCTCTCCACAACCGCATACCACAACCTCCTGTTCCATCGCCGACCCCATTCGTTCCAGATGCGCAGACGTTCTTGACCCTCATCGGCCGCAACTTGGCCCAACACGCCGCGAAGATCCCAAGTTGGGAAGCCCTCTTCAGCCTTACCTCCACGCAACTCCGCGATCTCGGAATTGAGCCGCCACGATCCCGCCGCTACCTTCTCAGATGGAGAGATAAGTTCCGCAGGGGCGAATACGGCCCAGGAGGAGACGCCAAGACGGTTATTGACGGAGTCGCACCGCTGCGCGTGGTTGAGGTCCCGGCCACTGGACGCCATATTGCATCCGCCACCATGACTCCAGGCATGAAGAAGATTGTCGCCAACATTCCACTGGACGTTGAGCCAATAAACGTCAAGGCCGAGCAGTTCCAGCTCCAGGATGTTCACCACAAGGGAGCCTGGACTGTTACGGGGCCACATGTTCTTCCAGTTAAGGGTACAGGTGGCAAGCTGGCGAAGATTGAGGTTAGGGAGGGACTGTGGGAGGTCAAGAGAGGACACAAGATCGACGGGGGAGAGAGAAGACAGGCCATGATCAGATCGCTGAGACGTGCGGAGGAGAGAAAGGCTGCCAGAGAGAAGGGAGGCAGGTAATCGGGAACACCGCTAGAAACGGCGCATAAACTCAAGTGCTGCGCTTCGAGTTGCCACGGTCGAGCTCTCGCATATCCGTAGTGCTGAAACTACGTGCTTCCGGCAAATCATAAACGCATTGCCTAGGGAGGCGGCCAGAAGCGCATTCCTTCAAGGCAGTCTCGAAGGAGTGAGCCAGGATTATAAGGAGGGGCCCTTTGTACTACCATATTGTATCATTTTTATAGCGAAAAAGACACGCATGGAACAATTCTACGGATCATCGAGCTCAGCTATCAGCCTTACTGGAGAATATTTTCGGGTATATGCGTGGCAGACACTCAAGATCCATGTAATGCAGTTAATAAGGGTTTGTTGTGCGTCGTCTGTACCACCGACATGTTTGGACACATTAATCACTCGGAAGCAGCCAAGCTCTTGGTAAACAGTTTGTGTACGTGATTTTATGGTTGAGGAGCACTGCTTCAACGTCTTCCTGTCAATTACAGAGTATCATTCTGTCAGGAGAGCTTCATATCTCCGAGCATTTTCGAACCTTGGTCCAATGATCTCTTGAAGTGTCAGGTTTAGAGGCGAAATTTCGTTGCAGCTTTTTTATTCGAGATCGCCAGAGTTTGGAGGAGTGTTGGTATCTTGACATATCCTCAGCACTCGACTATACTTGCGCGGGGTTTTTTATTTACCTTCACCCAGGATGCACAGCGATCAGGATGTCAGCCGATGATCCGCAAGACGAGATCAAAAGGCCGTAGTCAAGGGGAGAGCCGTAAGTGAGAAAGCGGAAAAGTTCACAACAGCTTCATCGCGCCGTAGGTTTCAAGCAGGTCTTTCGAGTCCTGCATGCGCATAGCTCTCACTTAGATGCAGCAGACCAAGTGCCTAATTATCGTAGAGCTTGAAGTGCTGAACCATCGACGCCAAACGCGTTGACTCAGTAACGTTTCTTCCATCGTTCCTTGTGCATACGACACTCTCAATGGTCGCCCTTAGTCGCATCGCTCATAATAGGACATCTTAGGGCTCCGTGCTTCACGATATGTTTCACGACCGACGTCAACTGCCGCCACATGTTTTTGCAGGGTCGCAAAGACTGCGTCGTGGCTGGTTTGGTATTTATATGGGCAGAAACCACAATGTCGTGGGCGAGCGTGTTGGGCGTGTTTTGGCGTCTTCCATGGCAACCGCTCGGAGCTGAATATTGATCTCAGCTCCACGAAAACCAGTTGGGGCATCTCCAAGATGCAGGCTCCGTGCCCTGGAGGCTTCCAGCTGTATTTTCATGCCCATGGAAGGCAAGAAGAACCGATTGGGAGACGGAGGGTTCATGAGAATACTAAGAGACGTCTTCGGGACATCTTTCCGCCATGCTTACTAGGAGCATCGTGTAGGACACCCGTTTTCGCCAAGGCGGCTAACCATGAGGCCACCTTGACGAGGGATGAGTAAACCAGAAAACTTGGTACATGTACCTCAGAATGCCAACCGCAGCCGCTGAAAGCCTCCCTACTCAGCACGCCGCTTAATCAACGGTGGTTTGGAACATCAGCAACAGGCCATTTCTAGCTATATTTCAAGCTAATACCCGATCCCGAGAACCGCACCGCCACCGAAACTGGTAAACAAGCCATCCGTTGGCCCAGCGGCTCTGTCGAAAGCGTTGCTCCATCGTGGGTTCACATCTTGGGCAACCAATTGCACTCCAGATTGGAAGGTGTTGACCTGTCGAGCGTTCTCAAAAAGCTGCCTCGGCTTGTTTAACCTGACTTCCAAATTTCACCACCAGGGGATGACGCATTCAGAGCACTCTTACAGGAAATGGTTGCTCAGTAAAAGAGTCACTATGCAAGAGGGGAGTCAAAGCGACGCCTGACTGCGGCAGTGTCCTCCATTGTCGCACTGCCCTTGACTAACATCATGTGCTTGCCAGCACCAAGCACTTCTTGGAATTTAGGGTCATGCTAGCTTGTACAGCCTTAGAGGCAGCGTCATCAATTGATTCGTCCGTGATAAGTTGCGAATTCATGCGTGGCCCCTTTGGGATCTTGCCCTCGATTCGCGTCTCACTTGTTATTGCGGATTAGCTACCCTGGTTTCGGTACCAGACGCCTCAGCGTCCGCCAATCCTTGAAAATATTCGCCATGATTTCTGGAATCATGGATACACTATTCGAGAGGCACCATCTCGCAGCAACGTTCTTTGCGGCAGGCGAGACATATGCGGCCAATGTAGACGTCGCATCCCGGCCCTGACTGTCCTCCCGCCGCCGGTAAGGATGCCGAGCTTTTCCTATCTTAGAACAACATCGCTCCCCCGATAGACTCTAAACATATCCTGTAGCCGATTTGATCTGTTTATACCACTATATTTGGTGCTAGCAATTCGGAGTATCATGGACTGACGATTTCGAAATCCTATGCCAGCGGGCAACAGGCACTGCTATTCTGTCTCCTTGGCGCTGCTCTTTGCCCAGACGTCGCCGGTATCGTCTCTGTAACATATATTCCGAACATGCAGCCATTGAAAGCCATGAGACGGACTTTTGTAATCGTTTGCTCCATCGACACACATAATACATTTCCCCGAGGCCGTTCACATGAGCGGTTCTCCATTAACGTTTTTTGGGATGCGGTCTGATTTGACTATGGCGGCATGCCTCACTAGGTACCCGCAACGCGGCTGCCTTACGCCAAAACCCATGCACCCGTAACAGATCTGGACCATAATTTTGCAGCCTGGAGCTACGATTTCATTCATGAAAATGATGGAGCCTTGATCACACACTACCGTGCTCTTGTCGGATGGGATCACATGGCTCCCCTGCAAGTATTACTCGGAATGAGGCCACGTTTACTGTCAAGTTGGCATGGAGGCCCAATTCCTTACCCGTTCCCAAGGCGTCCTTCACCTCGATCTGATATTTTGGCCTACCTCGCCCCATTTCTCTTTCCCCTGTCTGCAGATGGTCCACTTACGGAAGTTGACTTGGTGAAAATAAAGTTATCCTGGTGTGTTTTGGATAAAGTATAAGGATCTCCTTTGTGGCAACATTATGTCTCGTTTTTAACCCATTACCATCAACATTCTTATATCTCATCTGATACTTGGCACACTCGCCTGTTGCCTTTCGTAGAGTATTACATACTATCATCGTCTCTTCCGCCGCATTGCATTGTAAAGCTTAGACTGCATAGACCATTGTTGCATAGTTATCACTTTGCTTCCCACCAGTCTTATTATCACCACCAAAACGACGAACCTTACCATTGTAATCATCAACTCCTCGTCCTTCGCGGACTGATAAATGCCCAGCAGAGGCAAACAACCCAAAGCCACCAAGCCCAGCAAAAATCAAATCCGAGCCATCGCCACCTGCACATGAGCGTGGGGTTTCCAAGATCGTCATCGATAGCCCACCAAGGTCCCTCAAGTCAGGCTCCGCATCAGACTACGGCACATCTTCCCCCAAGATGAGCGAGCACAGATCCAGCAAGCACAAGAGCGAGTCCGGCTCCAAGTCCAGCAGCGGCAAGAGCAGCTCAAAGTCAAGCTCCAAAGATAAGTCGGAGAAGGACGATTGGAGCGAAGTCAATGAACCTGATGAGAGAAGACGCATTCAGAATCGACTCGCGCAAAGGAAGTTCAGTAAGTTCTAACCCCATAATTATATCCGTGAGGTGGCTGCTAACACCGAATTTAGGAGAGAAAGCTAAGGATCAGAAGGACTCCAGAGATAGAGAGTTCGAGAACCAGTCACGAGCAGGCTACTCTTACAGCACGCCGGGGCCCGATGATTTGCGAGGCGACCACGACCTCTCTGGTTTACCATGGGGGGGCCCCAGCATGAAGCACATCGTGGAGAGGGGGCAAGCGAAGGAGAGAGATTCTCAAGCAGGAGGATCGAGGGATTACGGAGGCAGCTATTATGATTACGGGAGTGGGAGTCGTGGAAGTGAGTCTCGATGAGAACCTGTCCGGAGGCAGCTATTATGATTACGGGAGTGGGAGTTGTGGAAGTGAGTCTCGATGAGAACCTGTCCGGAGGTTCCAGGATTCAACTGATTTCGGGATGGAGATGCCTTGGAGGTGAGACAGGCAGAAACTTTCTGCTCAAGTTTGGCGGGCAAGTTGGTGGGAGCATGTAGTGGGCATTTCAGCGAGGAAGCAATTCACGAGGCACACGACTTAACCTTAATATTTCACGACTTTACGGCTATCAGCTACAATATCTGGGGAAGCACACAGATTTTTACTCAGCATCAATGGTTTCTCTGTATCATAATCTTTGTTTGGGTGGCGAAGCAGACGTGCAGAAGGATATTTCTAATGGTCAATATGAAGCCTTCGGGCGGTCCACATCTCATTGCTTAGACAGAATAAGGGAAACGAGTTTACTCCACCATTCAATCCCTGAGCAGCGATCGTCAGATCATCGCGAAGTGACGTCCTTGGCGATAGCTTATGGCGTGCTCCACTGGTCCCAGTGAAATTTCTCCATGCGGCGAAGTGGAAACTTCGCTTCCAATCTCATCAAGCCTATAGTCGATCACGACGCTACAAACTCTCGTCGGTGCCGTGTCAGTCACTCACAACCCCTACCTCAAAAATTAACCTCGTCCTCTTCGGCGTCCGCCTCAGTGCCGTCTAACCGGTACCCCGAAAGAGTCAGGTAGTATCGAAAACCAAGTTAGAGCTAAACCTTTACTGAGGTTGTCACCTGCTTGGCACGCTACAAATCCATGTCCTAATCTTTCTGCCTAGCGAGGTCGGGCCTTTCCCCCTACCATCGCCAATATCCTTGGCGCATCCACGCTGTGGCCGCAAGCTTAACCCCCTGGTCGGCGGCCGCTTTGGGACGCCGAGTTCTCGCTCTCGGAATCGTATTTTTCTTTGTGTTGGCCGACCCTCGGTGCGGGCAAGGATCTCGGCGAGCGTACGGCGAGGAAAATTGAACATGATAGTGAATGAAGGAGTCATGGAGGGGTTGGGAATATAAAAATAAAAAATCGACCCTCATGTGACTCGAACACACAACCTCAGTCTTTCAACTAGGACACTTTGTAAGTGCTCCCGATTTAGGAGGACCACACGCTACCATTGCGCCAAAGGGCCAATTGTGTTTGGAAATTACCATTGTGAGTATATGTATATTTATTTTTTGGTAAAATGCCTTTATAATCCCTTCTTCCCTTGAAATTTGGCTGCCCCGCGCAGGTCAAGGGAATGAAAACAATTGTTCCTGCCTTCCAATGAATGTCAGATCATAAACATACTACAGTGCTAGGGGTGAGTAGGCGGGTACGCCTATTTACGTGAGTATAAGTAGGAGTAGTTGGCTACTCACGGCGTTTTGCTACTTGTGGATACTACATAAGTAGTTGCGAGTAGTGCCAAGACACAAGATTAGCTAAGTCAGTATCTTGTCACAAACCAACTTCTAAAGTGCATACTATTTTTATCCTCTCTGTTAAGGCTTGGCATTATTTACAGCTACTTGAGTCACTTTGGTGAGTAGTACTCAGAAAGTGGTTACTCGGCAAGTACTCTACTTGTGACCTCCATGGTGGTCATCCAACACTGCATACTATGAAAACAAAATTGACTCCGCTTCCATCGTAGACTTCGCTGATCCACCACCTTGAGATAGGTTGGGAACCACCTTCTGACACTGACAGTGAAAAATTTCGTTTACTGTGAAAACTAAGTCTTCCATGACCAACATTGACAAAGCAAGGAAGGCAACAGATACACAACGAAAAATGGAGCGCAAAGGTCTGTGTTGCGCTTTACTTACAAATGTGAACTTCTCATATGTAGAGTGTCTCTTTACATCGACGACAAAGCAGCATGTTGGCTGAAGCTTTTGAAAAGCAAGCCCGGGCCGACTAAGCATCCTTGCTGCCTTATTAAGGGCAAGCATTCCTGAAACCAATGTCTCCTCAATTCCTATATCGCAATATGTGTCGACCGGTTTTTACTCTGCACTATCCATGCATCTCAACCTCATCCCCATCACCTCCTCCCCACGCCATCCTGTGATAAGAGGGTATTCGGCACGACTAGAACCCCTCACACAATCACCCCCTCTCGGACGACGATGAGAGGCAAACAAAACCCCATGGCTCGAGCCCCAATGCCTCATGGACCAACTCATGGATGACGGGAAAGCCATCGAAGTTATGAATGACATATGCCCGCTCGCAGAATGCTCAAGAGGAGAAGACAAAAGCAGTGTTGGAGGGGCCTACGTTCGCAGAGGCGATAAGCACACTGCAAGCCACTCGAGTTTGCCGAGAGCGAAACAAGAGGCACTTTATCTCCAAGCTATAACCAAACACGACAGAACACTTACTCGGAGCGGGAACATCTTCTCTCTATATCATCTATAGGCCGCCTAGCCTTCAATGTATCGTGTCTATCTAGCCGGACCTGTATCCCTAGTCTCCCTAGAATATAGTCTATTCTTATGACCGCATCGTATCGTTGATATATTCCCAAGTCAAGCAAAGCAACCGTGAATGGTCAAGGGTATAGAGCGCCAACACCCGTTCAAAAGTAAACCCATAAGCTCCTCCGATGTAAAACGTATAGCGCCCTCGCCCTCATAACATCACCTCCTCTCCACCATAACCTCACCATAAAACAAAACCTCATGACTCCTTCGTTTATCAGTGCAAGAAGCTCATCTCACCCCCTCAAACGCATCTCACTCAGTGTTCAGGGGCCGCTCAGCCCTCTCACGATGCCATCTCCTCCTCTGCTCATCCCATATCACCGCCCCGACGTTATGGATATCTAAAACTATGCTCTGAGCCCGTGGCGAGTGACCGGGGATTGCTGCGTTCGAGTTACCCGAGTCGTAGTCGGAGTCGTCATCATCGGCCTCCTCATCGTCGTCGGCGTCAGAGTTGCCGTCGGAGCCGTCAACAGAGCCGTCAACAGAGCCCTCATCGTCAGAGAAAGCAGGAAGATAGACGATACTATCATCGTCTTCATCACTCTCTTCATCAGAGATAACAATCGGCGCCTCAGACTCCTGCGCCAAAGAGGCCCTCCGAAGAACATCTCTCGGAGCAGGGCGTGCAGCCAAAGCACCCTTGTACCCGCCAACATCCTTACTATCATCGTCAGCAACCTGAACTGGTGCCTGACTTTGACACCCACTCCGCGTCTGATCCCTCACATGTCTATTAGCAAAAAGACAGACCCACAAATCCTCCTGCGCAACCGTCTCACCCGTCCCCTTCCCCTGCGCCATAAGGCCTCTGACGTTGCCGTTCTGAAGCTCGATCGAATTAGCGACCTTGAGGCCGTCCTCCAGGTCCACTTCGCAACCTTTGCCGTTCCTATCCTCTACTGCTTGAGGAACATGCTCCATGCGTCTGCGCACCGAGATCTCATAGATATTCTCTTCCACCGTTCCATCAACAAGGTAGAGCCAGACCGTCGTCTCGCTCTTTTGTCCGATGCGGTCAACACGCGAAATGGCTTGGAGCTCCAGAGAGGTGTTTATCATTGGCTCACAGAGGAAGACATGGGAGGCGTTAACGAGGTTCAGGCCCGCGGACTGGGACTTAGCGTCCATGAGGAAGACTTCGGATGATGGATCGTCGCGGAACTTCTCAATGCCGCCGTTTTGGTCCATGGATGAGTAACCTATCTTTTGGCAATTAAAGGCGTCCCGGAGGACGTCTAGGAACTGGGGAAATTGGCTGAAGACGAGAGACTTTGCGCCTGGATCTTGGTCGCGGAGGTAAATAATGTGCTTGCAGAGCATGTCGACTTTGGCGGTGCGTGGGCGACCGAGGAGTTCGGTTCGGAGGATGCGCTTCAGGACTCCTGGGTGCAGCTCATCGTAGATGGCGGATTTATGCTTTGGCGCTCCGGGACCAGCGGTGGACTCGCGGCTTCCTGGCAGTTCGGCTCTGATCTGAGCCTCTTTCGGTTGACGAGTGATGCGATATATCTCGCCCATGGTGACCCTTTGCTTGCAGACAGGGCAAGTGTGGTGGGAACGGTGCCATTGGGTAAGACACTCCTCGCAGAAGAAGTGCCCGCAGGTCGTCATGACACTGACTTCCATTTCGTCTCGACAGATAACACATTCGCTGTCTTCTTGCTTCGCTAGCTCTGCAGGATTGGAAAGGTGCCCGAGAAAGCGCTGCTTACCCTGGAGGGTACCAATCTTTTCAGTGAGCCATTCCTCTTCTTGTTCCATGGCATCGTAGACATTACGTCTTCCTCGGCCGTCCTTCTCATCGTCCCAGTCCCTCACTTGGTCCGAGAGGTTTTGGAGTTGGCGGTAGTACTCGAGACGCAAGTTCATGAGACGCGTGAACTCCGTGCATTCTTGGCGTAATGCGTTGACGGCGTCAGACTGTTCTTTGGTAGCCAGCTTAGTCTTCTGCAGCCAGTCTTCCAAGAACCCAACTTGGCAACTATCATCGGCTCTGACGCGCGTTCGGAACTGATGAATAAGGCTTCTCATCTCGGCCGCCACTTGTGGGAGGGACCTAGGGCGGCTGGCCTTGGGAAGTAGGTCCTCGCGTTCTCTCAATAGCTGGGTCTCGAGGCCCACAGCCATCCTCTTTCTGGTCTTCGTCTCATGGGCCACAAGCTCATTGCGGCCGTCGGAAAGGATGTCATGGCGGTCCTCTATGCAAGCCCTGAGTATCTGAGTGTACAGCCCCAAGTTCTCCATGTCTTCCGCGGCCTGGTTGAATTCGTCACCGGTTCTATTCTCCTCATCATTCCTGTCAACTAATGGGATTGTGAGAAGACTAATGGCTTCCCCCCTCCATTGGTCAATCTGAGCCATATGGATATCCAAGACTTCAGCAAGGTATCTGAAGTCAGACACCGCATCCTGCACAGCAGAACCCAAGGGTCTCAGAGGCTCAGGGAAGTCCATCAACATCTTCGGCCCATAAAATTGCTGCGATGCTAGATTGCTACTGAACTTGTTCATGAGCTTGTCGCAGCGCTCGTAGCTCTCTTCAAGGAGCTCCTTACGGACGACCTTCGCCTGCTCATAATACGCATTCTCTTTCCTCTCCAGTTGAGCGATCGTATCTTTCAATTGAACCTGTTCTCGCACATTATAACTTTCCCTTAGCCGGAAGGTGGCAGTTCCGCACATGTAGATAGCGGCATGTTGCACCACAAGGAGACTGCTCAGTCTCGAGCTCAAAGTGTTGATGTTGGCTTCCGCCTCTTCCAAATCGCGGAAGACATGGGCATGACCATCTTTGGTGAGAGCAACCTTAGGCTGCTCCTTGCGCCATGCCTTCTTCCTTTGCACGCGTGCATCAATCGCAGCCTCGAACTGCTCTCGATATTCAGCCACCATCGTGGTAGCGTCCTCGTAGGCGGCCTCCCAGATTTCGAAAGCCATACTTTGGTTGTTGCCATGAAGCGGTGAAATCATATACTTTCCGCGAGTAATCTGCGAACCGATTAGCTTCCTCTGCTTAATGTGAAGCTCGGCCTCTGCATCAGATATCATGGTCTCCAGAAGCTCGTCGACGGTTAGCAAGGCGCCATTGCCTCCAGCAATAGGTTGGCCACGCCTTCTTGCAGCCTGTGCGTATGGAACCAGGGCGGCCTTGCGAAGAACCAAGAGCCAGCTGCGCATCTCATCGTAGTAGGCCTCCCAATTGTCCATTCTTGGTGAACCATCCGTGTTGACGCCGCAAGCCTCGCACATCTGCTCAAAGAGCCCGCGGTACCATTGCTCCTCAACAGGTGTGAAGGGGAGCGACACGACGTACCGCCTCTGCGGAGGAATTTGTACGTCTCTATTCACCAACTGCTTAGTGTGACGGATGGCAATAGTGCCACACAAAGCGCGGAAAGCAGCCTGGTCTCTCCTCAACAAGGCCTTGAAGCAGCCATTGTCTGTCCCATATGGCACGTACTGAAGGAAGCTCAGTAGTGGCTTTAGACCGTCGACATTCTTCTTGACGGGCGTGCCTGTAACACCCCAAGCATTGATTCGTGGAATTATCATGGCGAGTTTGGCTGTGTTGCTCGCTGCCGAACCAGTCATTTGAACTTCATCAAGGACGGTCCTCCACCATGAGAATTGGAGCAACGGGGTCTTCGAGCGAGTCGGTGGTGGCGCTCTGCCTTTCGGCAAGAGTGTCCAAGTGCCGTTCGCCTTAAAGTGGAAGTCTTTGCGGATTACTTCGTAGGTCGTCAAGACGACGTCCGCATTTGCCATGCGGTCAAGAAGCTCCCTCTCAGCCATCTCGTAATGTGACTTTATTCCTTCGTATCTGAAGATTGTCAAAACCGGACAGTGCCTACGGATCTCGGACTCCCACTGAGTGAGGATCGACTTCGGCGTAATGATTAAAGTTGCCTTGATTGGCCATAAGCTCTCTTTTGGGGAGTCGACATCTATTGTCATACACTGCTGTAATGAGCCCTCTGGGCGCTGGTGAAGGGACATGAGGGCGATGACTTCGAGAGTTTTGCCTGCAAATTGGTTAGTGCCGAAACTATTTGCAAACGGATATCATTGAGAACTTCGCTTTCGAAACCAACAGACCAAAACCGGGTGACAGCCGGGGAGCCTTTCAGAGCTAGACATACCTAGACCCATCTCTTCTAGGAGCAAGCCGCCACTCATATTCTTGTTGAGGGCAACAAAATTATTCGGAGTCAACGTGACCAGGTCGTATATGGGACTGAGCCAGCATTTGCGCTGATTTATGTCCAACGCTGCGTGTAAACCACACACGACTAAAGGAGGCTCAGGTCGTTGTGCGTTAACCAGTTCCTTCTTCTCAGGGCACCAGTCTCGGCTCTCCCTGCGAAGCATCCAGCGTACGCTGCTCTTCTGGTAGGGGTAGAGAGTTGCGGCGAGGTTCTCAGCGACCAATGCCTGCGCAAGTGGATCGTCCTTCTGCGGGACATGTAAACTTCCATAAAAATCCTGGGGCGATGGAAGAGAATCGGTGCCGAGTGATGTTCCAGGGATATATTTTCTCATAATCCAATCGATAACCAATTGGTGCTCTTTTGGGTGAGCAGAGTGCTCATTGAGAGATGCTGTGATCTCCCATCTGATCTCCCATGTGATATTGAGAATTGTACCATTATCGCATGGATGTAACTCAAGGCCGACCTCGACATAGAGACGACCGGCCTCCTGCTTCTTGCTGCGGAAATGAGTGATGCGACTGGCGATCTCAACCACTTCGATGTCTGCTGCTGACTTGTCGACCGTGACATCGACAAGAGGGATGCGGGTGCTATCGATGTCGTATGCTGAAACATCAATGCGACGCTCTTCTGCGTTAACCAGTCCGACGTGACATTTTAAGTCGGTTCTCTTGATGGCATCCTTTTCTGCTACATGAAAGTTCTCGCCGGGGAACAAGATTTTTATACCTGTCCTGGCTACGACCATGTGGTCCGGGACAGCTTGCACCTCACGGGCGACGTTTTCTTCAAACCTTTGGCGCTTTTGCGGTGGCTCGCTATCGCTACTTTGTGATATAGACTTTATGTATTCGACAATCTCTCGTAAATCGGTTTCTAGGCCACATATGCATTAGCCTCTTCTGCACCCAATGGCAACGGACAACAACAGTGGACTTACGATGGCATTTGCCTTGGAACACGCGCTTGTCTTCACGTGTGCCGCAGCAAAGTTGGTATTCTTCAACCGTGTGTATCATCTCCTCTGGTAGCTGCGCCATCGTGAGGCGCCGGTAGATTGTTGCCTGTGGCGTTCAAGACAGAAGGGATTGTGGCTGTTGAAGGGAAATAAACACAAGGTATGAGTATCACAGTATTGCGCAGAGACGAAGGCGCCGTCACAGCAGTAAATGAATGTGTTTAAAGGCTATGTGCTTTATGTATGTATGTCAAGAACAGGCAGAAGATGTGAGGGGCGCCAAAACATTTGAAGCTGTGCGGTGCTTACCGGTGCTTATCGCGATCCCTCACTCAACTTTTGTCCCGCAAGGTTACAGACACCCGTCACAGCCTCGCAGCCTTGTCTTGGCAGAAACCCCACAGTGGATGTCGCTGCCAGGTCTCTCAACACGGCTTAGTTCATTTTTGGATATTTTGGGGTCTATGACTGGCAAATAAGAGCTCAGGTCTATATCTGATTCTATGGATTCAGGCTAGCTACAAATGGCCCAAGTAGTTAAACAAATAACAGTCACTGTCACGGCCGGAGTCAAGGCCTGGGCCCGACCTCTAACATGTCCCCACTACAGTGACGACCCTGGCGGGTATCAGCGTGAGATTAGCGAGAGCTCCAGACAACCAAGTGTCAGCTACACAAACAGTCTTCAGTCCAACCGCTAAACCATCAGTTATCCACGGCGACTGAGCCATGAACTCGTACAGCCAGTTAATACTGGCGACCAGCCTCATCCTTCTTGATATCATATGAAGCTTAATTACCACAACTAAACCGCGATGTCGAACTTCAAGCGCGCCCCTGTAAATGAGGGATCGCCTAAGAACAAAATTCTAAACACTCTACATGCTACCGAGTTCGTGGAGAGTAGACCTAAGCTACCTCTTGGTACGTACACATCCTTAATTCTCCATTATTATACAAGAAACTAACCCCGAAACAGAGATCCTCTCTACCCTCCTCGACTACCTCCCAATTCCGGATCTCCTACACTTCGCCGCCACCTCCCACCGCATGCGCGAAATGGTCTACGAAGACTCCCGCTGGGTACAACGCCTCCAATCAATGGGCTGCTGGGACGAAGCCGAAGCCCGGAAAAGATTCGAAGATGCGATGAGAAAAAAATGGCTGGCCAACAAGACCAGACAAGAAGATGAAGCCAAACGAAAGGGCATCGGAGTCAATAGATCTTCAGAAATAAATAAGAGGGAGACGCTGTTTGATGCTGGTGTTGAGCAGGAGAAACAGGAGAACAATGCGCCAAAGACGGAGGGAGCGCCGGTGGTGTTAGCGGATGGGTTTGAGACGTTGGCTATTGCACGGCCCAAGGCAGGAACGCCGAGTATTGTAGAGCCGAAGCAGAGGAAGGATCATACGGCTGTGTTGACAATTATGAGCGATGTGAGATCTGTGAGAGGGTTTGCGAGACAGGAATACGCCAGGATATATGGCGCATTGAATCCATTTTACTCTGATATGGTACGGTCAAAAACACATACAGAGCCGGTCATCTTTCGCATATTCAGAGAGCCAGAACAGCAAGCAAGGATGCTTAACCAGTTGCAACGTTTCGCTAATAGCGATTGGTCACAAGGCTGGTGGGGAAGAGAGGAGAAGCTGAGAACAATGGTCAATATCTTCGAGAAGGCGGTGCTTCGAGAGTTCGAGCAGGGCTACGAAGCTTGGGATGTCGCTGGTGGTATGCATCGCTATTCACACGTTCTGGAGGTACTCAACGGCAGTAAAGCAGCAGTTGAGCTTTTCATGCAGAAACACCCAATATTTACTCACCAAGTACGACTCGGCAACCCCTTAGACTGCGTCAACCAAGCAAACTCCGGGGATATCGACCTGAAGCCATCACTAGAGTTCTTCGAAATGCTACTGAAGATCGTAAACGAGCAGGGCGATATAATAGGCAAAGTCTTTCCGCCACATCTCCACGTCTTCGAACAGTTCCTAGAGAAGGTCGAAGACGAAGTCGTTGGCAAAAACTACCTAACACCCCTATTCGACGAAGCAAGAGAAAGGAGCATAGTATCGTATCTGAAGGCCGTATCCGGCATACTCGAGCAGTGCATCCAGTTCTCTCGGCGCATCGCACCCCCACCAGGGTCAAGCACCCGAGATTGGGAGAAAGCCACGCACGAGATCCTCAACAAGCTTTTCGAACCACACGCCGACCTCTATCTACAAGATGAGCTTGATTATTTCCGCCGAGACGCGACCAAAGAGGTAGAAGTCTGGGAGCAGAAATTGTATGAGCAAGATGCTACCACGGAGAACTTTTACATGTCCAACGTCCACCGACAAGCGGATAAAAAGGATTTCTTGACGAGTTTCAAAAAGGTGGTTATGATGCCTGTCAATGTTCTCCCATCCTTCCCAACGAGTTTCCCATTCACTACCAACAACAAGTCGAGTAGTCAACTAGCAGCTATCGATGACACGAAATACACCGGCGGCTCCCGCACCTCTACCCCCGTCCCTCTCACGCTCAACCTGGGTTCATCATCAAACTCCCCAATCCCACAATCAGCGATAACAATCCCGGAAGCACCGACCGATGAGTTAGCGGCTAAAGCAGCGATCATGTCCCACCGCCTCGAAGGCATCAAAACACTCTTCTCCATCGAGGCCGCATTGACTTTAGTCCACTCCGCCAAAACTAGTCTCGAGCGCGCAGCAACGTTCGTGCGTCTCTGCGGCCAGGTTGGGGAGGAGGCAAGGGAGCAGTGCGAGAGGATATTCATCGTGCTCCTCGAAATTCTTGGCCAGCGCCACGTCAAGTCTGGCTTTGATAGGGCTGTGAAGCATCTCGCTGAATACAACCCGAGAGAAGTGCTGAAACACTCTAACAAAGGGGTGGCGCCGCTGGTGACGTTTTTGGAGCTTGTTAATGTTGGAGACCTTATTTCGCAGATGATAGACGTGTTCTATGAGCAGCAACTCGCCGCAACAAAACTCACTGATAAAAACGATTTCCTCGACCCGGCGGTTAAGGCGAAGAAGAAATTCGAACAAATGCTAGACGAAAGAGTCGCCGCTGGGCTCAATAAAGGCATAGACGTCCTCATGGCGGAAGTCGAATACGTATGCGCTACCACCCAGCTAACAGGGGATTACAACCCGCCAACTAACGCAGATGGAGTCGTTACCGGGGCCGGTGACATCGGGCCCACGACCTGCGCAAAACAGGTTGTGGAGTTGGTGAGTAGTCATACGGATATGTTGAAGGGGAGCACGGATAAAAACATGCTGGATGTGTTTAACCAGGAGGTTGGGCTGAGGCTGTTCACGGTGCTGTGTAAGCATCTGAAGAGGCAGAGGATTAGTACTGAGGGGGCGATGACTCTCATTTCAGACATGAACCTTTACTATGGTTTCGTGCAAACCTTACGAAACCACGATCTGCTGCAATACTTCAAGGCTTTGAGAGAGCTCAGCCAAGTATTCCTCATTGGTCCTGAGGATGCTAAAGAGATGGCCGCGGTGATAGCTGATGGTGCTAGGTTTGGAGGGATTTTGAGAGCTGAAGAAGTTTATGAGTTTGTGGAGCGCAGGGCGGATTGGTTTCTGGTGAGGGGGAGGGTTGAGAAGGCTATGTATGGATACGGATGTCTGATTATGTAAGGGGAAACGCGGTCGAGGAATGAGCAGGAACGAAGAAGATATGTGATATCGAAGTGAGGCCGTAGGGGTGTCTAGATGAAATACCATATATAGGGGAATGAAATCGCATGAACTAAACCGCCCTTAGTGGGCGATTTGAAGCTGCAACGAGTAGATCGCGGCGGCAGGCGTAAGCACAAGATTCGGTATCGGTTCTCTCACCCGTATTTCTTCGGCATGCCGACAATCTTCCATCGGCGACCCGGTCAACTAGCTCCCTTAATCATACCGCTCAAATCAGAACGACCCCAAGTCAACATCACCCGATCACCACGAAACCAGCCTTCATCTCGTCGATATCGAGTCAATCCAATAATTTAGCGCTGTCTAGCGTAATTCCTGCCCCGCATTCCTGTATTTTCAAGGAAGCGAAACGCCGCTAAGCATGTCAAAAGCCCAAATAACGCGGGGTAGCTTCTTGGCTGCAGTAGCTAGCATTGGCGTCTGTGAGGAGGAGTAGCTTGGCTTTAGCTCTAGACTTGGCTGAAATAAGACGAGTCGAGATAATTACTTCACCAGTCGGTGTATCCTTGTGGTGTCGGAGGAACTCAATCGACCGCGGCGTTGGGCGTTCCCAAACCTCGGGGAGTTGAGTCGACAGATTTGCATATGAGAGCATTGAGCACCCGAGACACAAGTTGGCTTCTCGTTCACATCACTTATATTAAATCGCTCTTATCCGAGTCCATATCTTCGCCTAAGAGCACCCTCCTCACCTACACGCCAAGCCGAATCCCGCTACATCATCGGTAGTTCTCAACCAGCGCCATGCACCTCAGTTAGTCTCCCAGCCAGTCGCAAACTAGGATGCTTTTGGATCTTCGTGTCTCTCTGGAGACGGAACGAGTGCTTGGTCGCAGATCGCCAGACAGCTACATGCTACCTCCCACTAAGGATATCCTGGAGGACGCAGGAGGAACAGCTCACCTGGTAGCTTTGTGCGGAAAGCATCCTTGATTGACAAGGATGACCGCTTGCGCTTGAGCGAAATTCGCCTTCAACAGAGAGAGCTCAAGAGCCGAAGCTCAACATGGATGAGAGAACGCAGCCTCCAAGCAGAAGACGTCCAGACGGATGTCAGATCAGCACATCCGAGGACCCCAGAACAGAATCCAGAACAACTACCTCGGACTCTTTCAGTGCGCCCAGGTTCAGAAAAGTGGAGAGGAGGAACGGCACAGCTATGAAAAGGATGGGCACGCAATTTAATGATTCGCCAACCTGAGGGCTCCTACAATGTCCGTGCATACCTTCAGATAATCTCGCGTCACTATCATACCCTAAACTGACACGTGAGGACGAAGCTGTTGGTCCTACTGGACGTTGCACTGGATGATCTCTTGCCCAGATATATTAGCTTCTCGTTAGGTCCTGGCTAGGAGGTACTTTCGGCAGAGGAAAGTGTTCGTACCATTGCATTAATTGGAGGCTAGTCGATATATTTTGCGGGGTAGCATGAATTATGGGGCCTTTAAGGCTCAGCATGGCGAGTTTTGACCGAGGATTGATTGAGGAGGAGGGTTATAAGGTTGAGCCATTGCTCTAGTCGAACAGCATCAAAACATAATTATCAGGAACCAACCAGTTTATATCACCATGGCGACTTCAATCGTTGACGAGAAGGTGCCCACGGAGCTTATTGACGAGAAGCTTTGTTCTTCATCGACTAATGATGACTTGCATAGCGATACTCCGGCAGACTGGACGAAGGAGGAGGAGGCGAGGATTGTGTAAGTCTCTCCTGAATCATCCCTCGTCTGATGAAGTTCTGACAACCGATTAGCAAGAGAGTTGACCGCCGTCTTCTTCCCATTCTCGGCGCCATGTACGCCGTCTCGCTCATCGACAGAACGAATCTCGGTCTCGCAGCTATTGCGGGCATGAATAAAGAATTGGAACTCACTGGTAACCGCTATACGGTTATCATCATGCTGTTCTTCGTCATGTATATCATTTTTGAGATCCCAAGTGTAAGCAGTTCCCATATCTCCCCGCAAATATTCTGCAGATCCCGAGACGATGAGAACTATGATGACAACGACATCGGCAAAGACAAAGTGGTATCACTAACTTCATCAGAACCTCGTCCTTCCCAGGGCCGGACCAGCGAACTGGCTAGCATTCCTCGGCGTAGGCTTTGGTGCAGTCCTCATTGGCATGGGCTTTACGCATTCTTATGCTGCTATGGCCGTATGCCGTGCTTTGCTAGGTATGCTTGAGGCAGGTTTCATGCCAGGCTGCACATTTCTTATTACTTGCTGGTACCGCCGCTTTGAGGTTGGAAAGAGGCTCGGCTTCTTCTGGATGATCTCAGTCGTGGCAGGTGGCTTTGCCAGGTAGGTTACCTGAGTGGATGAAACTAAAGTTCAATGCTAATGCGTCTCAGTATCTTCGCCTATGTTCTGACCCTCATGGCCGGCCTGGCGAACATGGCAGGGTGGCGCTGGATTGTGTGTTACCCTTCTTCCTTTCTATCATTATCTACCTACTAACACAGCCAGTTCATCATCGAAGGCATCATCACCGTCGTGCTCTGCGCCGTTGGCTGGTTCATCATCGTCGACTTCCCCGCCAAAGCCAAATTTCTCAACGCCCGCGACCGCCACATCGCAGTAGAGCGCATCCACAAAGACCGCGGCGACGGCGAATCCGATAAGTTGACCTTCGGCGTCGCAATTGTGCACCTTAGGGACCCAAAGCTCTACCTATGGTCCATCATGCTCCTGACCTCCACTCTGCCCGGTTACGCTTACACCTACTTTCTTCCCATCATCTTGAAGGAGGGTATGGGTTTCACCACCGCCGAAGCGTTCCTCCTGGGTGCTCCACCAGCTGTCAGCGCTGCCGCTTTCACGATCTTGTCCTCCTGGATCGCAGATAAGTACGAGATCCGCGGCCCGATCATCTCCTTCCACCAAATCATGACTGTAACCGGAATGTGCATCACGGCCTTTGCCAAGAACCAAGCCGTGCGTCTCTTCGGCGCTTACTGGGGAATCTCGTTCTTGCAATTCTGTATCCCAGGTGTGTTGGCCTATCAAGCCAACAATATCGTCAGTCACAGTAAGAGGAGCTTGGCTGCTGCGACTTGCATGATTGGTGGTGGAATCGGAGGTATCCTTGCTGCTGTTACATTCAAGGCGGAGGAGAGGCCTATTTATGAGACGGGGGTTTATACTTGTGTGGGTTTCACGCTGTTTAGTATTGGGAGTATGGTGGGCATGACGTGGTATTTTTATAAGCAGAATAAGAGGATTGATGCGGGAGAGTTGGTTATGCATGGACAGCCGGGTTGGAGGTATACTTACTAAGTGCCAGGAACGGCAAAAGTAAAGGAGGAGCTCGGTAGTCTTTCACGTCTTCGTCAATCAAGAAGCATTCAAAGTCAGAGCGTTGCATTATCCATTTATCCTAAGCGCGAGTTCCACAACAAGCACGCTTACCTGAAGGCAAATTGTATCTGCTCTGACTTGCCGTCCTACCCGGACTCCTTTGCAGAAGAGCTAGTCTCGTTGGCCTTGTCGAATTTGGCCTTAGACCCTTCACTGATGGTCCGGTTCTGCTCGCGTGTGCGGCACTTCCAACGCCGGCTGACTTGTCTCTTTCCTCTTTTTCTCCACCGCAATTCTCAGAAATACATTCTTGGCTTTAGCCATGCTTCCACGGAAGTCCTTTGCCGAATGTTGCGTGGAAGGCCTTCCCATGTGCTTCCATGAGGCCATTCGCCATACGAAGCGTCTGATCGTCTGTCATATCCTCATTCAAACCCCTGATACATTCTTCAACCCCCCCCCCGAGTTTTGGACATGCTATCTTATCATGTCCAACAATCACGTAGTTGTTACGGTTTGGTATCCTGCATCTCTCAAGGCCATTGCTGCACATAGTTGCGCCGGTCTTGCTGATTCCTGATCTCTTTGGCTGTAGATGGTTGTTGTGATGTCAAGTTGACTGTCGAATTCATTCTCATTATCTCCCAGAAGGCTCCTTCATATGCCTGGGACGTCTTTTCGAGGTTTGATCTATCCTTTGCATTGGACGATATACATCAGCTGCGCGAGGTTCCACCCATGGCTGCAAGGATAGGGGAAAGACTTTACCTTTGACGATTTGAAGCAGAGTGACTTCTCGGCATTTGCTTGATTTTGGTTCTTTCCCAGAGCCAACCAACTTGGCGTTGCTGCCTGTTATCTGTTCATTATCGAAGCTTTCAGTTCTCGGCGAGATGTTGGTCCATGGGTCCACACACTTACAACTGGAAGTTTGGACAATAAAGCCATCTTTGAGGCCTTTGATCGGCTAAGTATTAAGCTTCGTGGTAGGTGTTAATCACAGATCTTTTACAAGCATAATAACAAGATCGATGCTGAGGGTCTGGTGACGCATGAGGCGTACTCAGCGGTGCTAAAGATAAGTAATGGCAGGCACATGCAGTAATGAATATTGGATACCTCATGCTAGATCCTGTTATCACAACTAAGAATGCCACTCCTCCCTTCTCGCTAGGCTAACTTTCGGCCTCGGACCCATCCGCGCCGATCAAAGGATGTATACTACTCCATTTCCTCAGTTTTAGTGGACCTCGTTGCTCCTTACCGCGCACAACTGATACATCGCTTAGGTATGCGTGGATCCAGTGGCTTCAAACCTGTTCTTCCAATTTTGTGCTTTTTATAATGGCTGAGAAGCGCTTTGTTATCTGGAACTAGTGAAGAATTTTCTTTGCGCCGCGTATTCTACTCGATGACCTCGGCGAGACCCTCGCACACATCTTTTTGGTTGCCAGTGAAGATATTGCTCAAACAAGCTGAGAAATTCTGCCAATACATGACATCAAACCAACACATTGTGATAGAGTATCTGTTGACGCCGCTTACTTGTAGTTAATGATTGATCAGCAATAGGCTGGTCTGTGTGCGGATGTAGATCTGGCTATGAACTGAAAATGTTATTAATGGAAAGCAGAAGGCTACATAGCCAAGTCACTCTTTGTCAAGTAGAAACTAAGTCGTCTTTTTACTCAGGTACACTCGCAGTAAAGGAAGGGTCTCGAGGGTTTGACTCTCTGCTCACAAAGTCTCATGCGGTCCTTTCACAGCTCTTTTATGATGAGACATCTTGCAGATACGAGCTGGCCATATGTTACGGGTATGGCGCCCAATATAGATGGTGCATCTCAAACACAATGCAAACTACCAAGCTGAAAGCCTAAATACCTTGGGGTTTAAATGCTGGTATAATAGTTTACAAGGATGGAGATCTTGATGGCATCCTATGTTTGCTTTGGTTCAAGGTAAAATTTCCGCTATGGTCTATTAGGCAGCCCCAAGGTTTTCATTATGTCAAGAGTAAGCCGAGAAGAATTCCCTGTGCGGCAAAAACAGCTCAACCTAGCATATCAGCCCAAAATTCCTGGCGAAAGGCGTTGCAGGACCGCAGTCAAAGAATTGGATCCCAGCAAGGCACCACCCAACATTTAATTCTGTATAAAAAGGTATCTCTCAAAGGACAGCACTAGGCCTAATGATAGGCTTTGCTTCCTGAATCCCCCTTCGGATTTTCAGTCTAAAAGACGCCTATCCTCATGCTACATCCGATCTTATAATCCGGTTAAGCTTCGACCAAATTTACCGCAGAGTAAATTCAAGCTCAAATCGACTGTGTCAGAACAAAACGCTATTATGTGCCACCAAACTATTACTATCTACTACTGCAACTGCGGCACTACAGTTCAGAACCAAATAGTTAAAATAACGGAATGCAACGCCTCAAAGCGCTCACAGTTTATGGACAAATCGAACTCCGAATACGACGCTCTTGACGATAAATGCCAGAATGTCACCACGACCACAATGAGGCGGGCCCTAAGCCCCTGCATTGCCCACCAGCACTTGGCCGCCGGGTAACTGGGCTTACCGGAAGACGAGGCGTAAATTGTCATGGCTGGCAGGGAGAAAGCGCGAGGAGATGGCATTACTAGCTTTACAATTCGATTGATGTTTTCTTAATCCCAAGCATACACAACTGATTGACAGATTAATTCTTCAAAGCTGCCTTCGTTTCAGGAGCTAACACATGACCATGTGCCAATACTGCCGTTATTCTTACGGACAGGCGATCGAGTCCCCATTTTCCGCGCCCAAACGCCGTCGCTATGCCAAGCAAGTCCCCCCTATATCTCATCCATTCCATGTTTACCAGTCTCCAGATTTCCCCTATTTCTCAGGAGCGTCTGGCAGTCTCTCAATAACGTACTTTCCTCTAGCGACTGAGATAATCGGCACACCGGGAATCTTCCTGACTCTCCTCTTCAAATCTCTATCGTTCGTCGCAACGATATAGATCTTGTTCTTCATCACTCTGTCCACAATACAATCATCGGCGTAGACACCCTTATGATCGCACTGAAGCCTCTCCCATCTCTCGTCTCTGGCGATCTGAAGAGCGATTCTGTACTTCGGTCCAAGCTTCTCCAACTCTGCCATGACGCAGGATGTGATGATTGGTGTACACTTGGCGTAGAGGGTGTCCATAAGAGTCTCGAGCAGCGGGAGCTTGCGCTGAACGGTGTGGGAGAGGAAATTGGTATCGACGAGGATTGAGTATGGTGGAACGAGAGCGGTGTTGTATTGGAAGAAGAGGGAGGAGGAAACCTGTGGACTAGCAACAGGTTAGCATCGGTGTTCCGTATTTAGTATAAGGCGAAAAGCTTACATCTCGCGAACAACCTGGTTGCTCTCAGCTTCTTTCTTCTTTTGCCCCTCGGCGGCCATGTCCTGGTTCTTCTTCAGGCGAGCATCACGCTGTCCAATGACACGTTTAACAGCGCCGAACTTGCGAGTCTTCTTTGCGACACCCATATTGACCTAAATGTCGTGGATGTGGTATGATTAAAGTAGAAAGAATGAGCTTCGTTGTCCCAGGACTCGTCGGTAAGGCTGTCGTCGTCGACGGCCTGTAACTTTTCTAATCGCGATAACAAATCGTTATCTTCACCGGATAATCTTTAACCCGTAAGCTGTGCTTGGCGGGGCGCGTCAATGGTCGCTCCGGAAACTATAATTAGACGCGCTGAAGAATACGAGACAAACGCCGCTCAATCCGGTAAGCGCAGAAATAAGGTAAAGTGCAGCACAGTGTAACCTCCAAGTCCGTCGTTCATCGTCCATCGTCTTAACCACCACTGTCGTTTACATATATATATACTGTTACCGCAGCGATACCACATTCGTTTGCATCACCCCACGTGAATCCTTAATTGTTTACTTCTCTCGGGACCCTGCATTACATTCTTTGCCCGAGGCCGATCACGAAGGGAGGCGCAGTGAAACATCCTTTGTGAACCACGACTTGTACCGAAACGCTGTGATCGAGACGCACGACAGTCATCCCACTACAGCGCAAACTCAGCAAAAAAGACGACATCGCGAAACTGTCAAAAAGATCGCCAATCTGCCGCATTTGACAGCCTCCACACTCCCCGCTTTCCCCTTGAGCTAGGCGGGGCGACATCCCCATATCGAGGACCCTCAGCGACGTCCGAGCGAGGACAACGACCTCAATTTCCACGAAATCGGATCTTCATTGGGAAGAACATATATCAGAGCACATCTAAGTTGAGTGGGAGGACGTATTGTGACGATGCGTTTCATTCGCGCGCAGCCAAAGGCTGCTCTCCTTTTGACAGGACTGTTCCTAGCTTCACCTGTCATCGCTCAAGGAACGACAGCGCCAGCAGCGCCAGCTCCAACCGCCGCTGAACCCGAAGACCAGAACGAAGACGATAAAAACAATAACGACGATGATATCCCAAAACCGTCGGCTGATGGGCCACCAGCCATCACCGGCGTCCCAGAACCAGAATCCACCGCACCGCCAGCACAAACAACACCACCACGAGTCACCAATGCGCCTGCGCCAACGACAGCGGCCGCGCCAGCAAAGACGGAGGACAACAAGGACGAGGACAATACCTCAGCACCGCAGCCAACAGTAGCTCCAGATACGCCTGAGACCATCGTCATCACGGCTGGCGAGCAATCCGGCACAAACGACGTCAAAGTCTCCTTCTCCACGCCCGTAATCACCGGCGACGGCGGAAGCGGCGGTGCGCCTCCACCTTCCGCGCTGCCAAAACTCCCAAACCAGGTCGGCATCCCTGGCATACAGGTGCCTAATACCGCCAATGCCCCATATATGAGGGAGTCCGACCTCCCAGCCGGCACGGTTTTTATTGCTGTTGGTGCTATCCTAGGCCTCTTCTTTCTGTGTGTGGGAATTTGGAGAGTCACGACTGTCATGCTGTTGAAGCGGAATATGAAGCTTGCTGCTCAGAGGAATCATGGACAGGATACGAAGACGCTTTTGAATTTTAGGCCGCCGGAGGTGCCGATGTATAAGTTTGGGGATAAGGAGAGCACTATCAGTCTCGCCAAGCTCACCGCCGGAGGCCAGAGGACACCAGGAAAGGGAGGCAGACCTGCCACGGCGGGAAGCGGCCCAATGCCAGGTCATGGATCAAATCTCTTCTTCTCTCCAACTGCTGGTGCTGGACAAGGGAACGCTATGCTTAACCACTCCAACCGTGGCTCTGCCTACCTCCCCCAAGGGTACTACGCCGCCGGCGCCGCTGCCCCGGGAAACGATATGGGAATGTCCCACATCGGAGGCTCTGGCCGCGACATCTCGCTCTCGAACCTTGGACCACAGACGCAAGGCTACGGCCGTGCACGCTCGCTCGTTGGTGGCTCGCCGCTCGAGTCCCCAAGTCACCACGGCCAGGATCGCCTGCAGCCGGGAGTGAGCGGTGGGAACTTTAGCACTAGTACCCTTGATTTGAGTCGCGCACCACAGGGGCGTGCTCCTTCTGCTTATTTGGAGGACCTGTTTGATGATGCTGGGGCTGTGCCTGGAAATTATCCGCCAAGTAACCCGAACTATAATGGTGGACGTCTTTAAACAGCAATGCGAGAGCCGTGAATTAGTGGGTAGATGGCGAGGCTTCAGTACATATGATAGGGTGGATGGATGCCTGGGCGATGTTGGGTTTTCCCCCCGCCCGGGTGGGTGGAGTTATTGCATTTCTGTGGTGGCTTTTTTGTTCTTTATGCTTTGGAAGATGGAGATCCGGGACGTTGGCACATGAGTTGGTTCGTCACTGGGAGGAGGTATCCCACAGTAGTGAACGAAAGTTTGTGCTGGTGGAGGCAGATGTGACTCAGAAGGAGTGATCGAGCTCGAAGAGTAAATTAAGACGTTCATACAGGATGAGTAAATTGGCGATGAGGCGCGTATAGGTAGATAATGAGTGGCAAGCGAGTAGATGTTACGTCAATATGCAATAGTCAACTGCGTCATCGTGCCACAGATATCGTCTTGTGTCTGTGAAGTTGCGATATCGATACCGTAACAGCCCGACGCCAATGAGGAATTTCGATCTCGTCTCGCTCTCATCCCTCGAGTGTCCATTATCGTTCCACTTTATAGCAGCATGCCAAATGCCCACCGGCACTTCACTATGCCCTAGGCTTGGGACTCCCAATTTTCCTTCTAGACAGCTTCATTTCCTTCTCGACCGAGACCTACTTCGTGTTCGACTTTCACGGTTCAAGGCATGGTAACAGTAACTCGTGGCGAGATCTCGTGGGCGAGGAACCATAATCCCAAATTTAAACTTTGATTCGATGCTCAATTCCTATTTACCCGCTCATCCACCTAGCCTAGCTTCATTCCTTGACGCCGTAACTCCCCTTGTCCTTCAAGGCATTCCCTCCCTTTATCGTCCTATCGGCGTTCCAGTACAGCTACCTATAATCCGGCAGCACTTCTGTCTATATTGACTCCGCCCTCTCCACGCCTTTATCCACTACTCGCAAATATCAATTCCTCTGCGTCTCAAACTCCTCAAACCAAGTGGTTAGGCAACAAGAAGTTGGCCACTCCCTCTCTCACAACATACTCATGCTGGCAGTTACCGCAGACGAGCTTTCCCTCGCTGATCTGGGTCTCCATCAACAAGTTGTGTAAGTCCCTCACTAGTTGCTCGTCCTTCTCGAGGTCTTCTAATGTTGGCGCGACGGCTGGAAGGGCTGGGAGTCCGAGCTGGCGCGTTGTTAGCTATTATCCTCCATATCTTCGTCCTTTCTGCACGACGCTCGCGAGGGTATAGTCCGCGGGGAGGTAGGTTTGGGGGGAGAGGATGCCGTACCTCGAGAGCGGTGCTGGAGAGGGCTTTCCAGTCGAGGCGAAGGATTAGGTTCTTGATAAGCGTAGGATTGATCTCCAGATCATCGGAGACGAGCTCGGCGTCTTTTGGGTGGAGAGGGAAGGACGCGGAGGTGGTTTTGCAGGTCTTGACTGCACAAGTGAGGAAGTTGAGAGTAAGGACCTTCATATTGTCTAAAGTTATGGTGGTTTGGGAAGTGGTTGGACGAGTTTAAGTGGTTGAGAGGAGGAAATAGTGCTATGAGATGCGGGGAGGCTTGGTGTTGCGACGAGGCTGAGATCGAGAGGGAACTTTTTTGATGGCTGATTGTGGGGTAGCGCGATTAGATTAGATCTTGGGATATACAGTAGTTCAATTGAACACCATCAGGTTAACCAGTCTTGGTGAAAGTTTGGAAGGGTTTTAATAAAAGCCAGTCCTGAATAACCGAATATCAATTACATTTTTAATACGAAATTGAAATTATGGATGCGGTTCTGTTAGACTGGGCTGCGACGTCACACCCCTGGCTCTTCCCGGAGCTAAGAACCTTAACTTATTTCCAGCCTTTTCTCCCAAAAAATATCTCGGGCCTAAGTCAACAAACCACAATATGACCAAATCACACAACCCCATCACAATGGCCGGAAAACGCAAGCGCGCACATAACATGACCGAGGCTGCAAAGCCGAAGGATGAGCCAATTGTGGCACCGAGGAAGGTCAAGCAAGCACCAGCACCATCGCCAAATGCCGACAAGAAGAAAGGTGCCCTCAAGGCTACGACCAGAATCCACAACCCATCCGACCTTACCATCCAGGTCATCACCGGCTCCTACGATCGCATCCTCCACGGCATCACCTGCACCCTTCCACAAGACCTTTCTTCCGTCCAATTCGCGGACACTTTCCTCTTCACTGCACACACCTCCGCCATCAAGACCCTCGCGCTCTCCTCACCATCCCACATCGTCCCAGGACAGCCACAGAAGCTCCTCCTCGCGACCGGATCTACTGATTCACGCATTAACTTATACCACATCTCCGCGCACCCACCACGAAAGACCACCATCCCAGCGAACGTCATCCCATCGCTCAACACCCGCGCCGTCGTCGAGAACCCACAGAACCGCGAGCTTGGCTCGCTCACCCATCACGCTGCCGGTGTCACCGCCGTTTGTTTCCCAACGCGCGGCAAGTTGCTGTCCGCATCGGAGGATTCTACAATCGCTGTCACGAGAACGAGAGATTGGTCGTTGTTGAGCGCGATCAAGGCACCGATACCAAAGGCACAGGGACGTCCATCCGGAGATACTGCACCGCTTGGTGGCGCGCCATCGGGTGTGAATGACTTCGCGGTCCACCCATCGCTCAAGCTGATGCTGAGTGTTGGAAAGGGCGAGAAGTGCATGAGGCTGTGGAACTTGGTGACTGGAAAGAAGGCCGGCGTGTTGCAGTTCCAGCGCGATCTGCTTATGCAGTGCTTGGAGGGACGTCACAGCTCTGGAGAGGGAAGGAAGGTCGTATGGGGCGAGAGGAAGGATGGCGCACAGGAGTTCGCGGTTGCGTTCGAGTGGGGTGTTGCAGTCTTTGGAATGGACTGTAAGCCAAGATGCAAGGTGTTGCCAGACAAGAGGACGAAGATACATGAGATCAAGTATGTGAAGAGGGCAAAGGGCAGCGACGAGCAGGTTCTTGCGGTCTCGACTGAGGATGGAAGACTCCTGTTCTTCTCGACTGAGGATGAGGATTTGGTTGAGCCGGAGAAGGTCGAGAGTAAGGAGCCGGGCATGAAGGCTGCTAAGCTTCTCGCTCAGCTTGGCGGAAAGGAGGCTGGTGTGGACAACAGAATCAAAGACTTCGCCGTCGTCGAGCCAGACGGAACCGACGATGTTCTCGTCGTTACCGGATCTTCAGATGGTGCTGTGAGACTGTGGAAGCTGAACATTATGGAGGTCGTGGAGGCTAAGGGGGGTGGAAATAAACAGGTTGGCACTCAAATTGGTGACCTCAAGACCAACAACAGAGTCACTTGTTTGCAGGCGTTCGTCATGCTTCCTCTTCCAGAGGGCGCTACCGATGATCGTATGGAGAGCGACGAGGAAGAGGTCGAGGAGGACAGCTCTGAGGAGGAGTAACTTACATAGAATGATACCACCCAATACCAACCAGTTCGCGACATCGAAAGTTAATAAAGAAGTCAATTTGATTCAACTTCCTGGCTGTCACCCTCCTTCCCGAGATCCGCGTCCTGCCAGTGCGCTGTGCTAATCGGCTAGCGCCACGAAACGTCAATTAAGAAGTCGACTTGGTAAACTTCCACAACTTAAAAAGGGGACCATGGCCCCACCCGGCCTCGCTAACCGGTTTTTGGATTATGGGCTCTAAAAAGTTTCAATTTCACAGTCGACTTCTTATGATCTTCTCCAAGTCATCGACAGCGTCAGCAAGCCATCCTTCTTACGTTTCACAGGATCATCACCTTCGAGACTATTGAGATCACCAATCACATCATCAAACACAGGCTGTTTTACACATCCAAGTACGTTAACAAGATCCATTTTATATTACGCTAACTCCCGCTCAAACCCAAAACCCCTACCTCACGCTACTCGTCTTCCTCCCAGGCCCGATATCCTTCTCGAAAGCTGCGTAGGTCACCTCCAGACTACTAATTGCCTTAATCCCTACAAACAGGATACTCAGCATCAGTAATGACACCAAGAGACCCATGGAGAGCCCTGGGGTGAAGAATTGGTATTTCTCGGAGAGGAGACAGGTATCTCTTGTAGCGCCAAGCTTGGATGCGTGGTTTTTGGGGGCGGAGGCCCTTGGCGAGAAGGAAGTCCCGCGGCATGAGAGTGTGCAGACTTGATTTAGAGGGATCGGAAGCTTAGAGGGACAAAAGACTAAGTCGTATTTAAGTATTGAACAGCCTGCATTGCGAGATTGCTGCGGGCCAAGAGGAAAGCTATAACTAATGGCCTCACGAGCTAAGCAGGTCTCAAACCCAAGAACGACTTCATGAAGTATATTTGGGAACCTCCTGCTCCTTCGTCGTAAGTAGGGGGTTCCCCCTAGTGGCGGAAATTTCATAAGATAGGCGTCTTGGAAATATGTGCTGAGATTGAGAAAAATAAGTCCATCCGTGTGTTATATTACATTATTAGGCCTCGGAAAACAGGTTGACCACCTAACTGTGAAGTTTAGACAGTGCTAGAAACACCAACAAGTACAGCCTGCAAGACTTCCGGAGTGGGTAACGGGTTCTCAGATTCTGAAAACCAGAAGCAGATCTTTGTAGATGGGCAAAGTTTGACAGGTTCACGTGGAGGCGAAGGAGTGTATAGACGCTGAGCCGAGAGTGTGGTGCACTAAAAGAGGTGGTAAGTGATGGTAGTCGAGAAATCGGTTAGGGAAAGAAGCTCAAACAATTCAGCAATGAGTACAGTCCCTGAAAATGCTGTAGTTCGCTTCTGGGAAAATGAGACGTCATTTAACTACCGGGGTAGCGTTACCGTTGCTAGAAATGCTCGGCATAGATATGGCTAAAGCGACCCTCGGATACTGTTATGCTTTATGAAGTGGAGTCACCTGCTTTCGGAAGATTACCTTCCACTTCTGCTCATAGGAACGAAGCACTTGTCTCGTTTGGTCACTGGCTAAACTTAACGGTGTCTTGACGATCGTATCAAGGCCTGTTTGGAATAAATCATTGTTCGTCTTACCTTCTTTCTCATCTCGACGAAGTGGTAAGGTTAAGCGTCTCAAAGTTTCCCTAAACGGCAGTCGCGACTTCAGAGAGACGCTACAGCCGCGCGGTACGCGGTAAACCATTTGGCCGACAGGGCAAGGAACGGACAGAACGCTCTAAGCCCACATCCGCAGTTGTTGTCCGCGAAGCATCGACCTCACTTTGTCTTTGTTCACAAGCAGTTCGGCCGCATGCGCGCTCTGTATCCACAACCTGAAGCCAACCGTTTCTCATTTGAGATAAAGGCGACAGTCTGCCCAATTGATGCGATAGAAACCAATAAACCTGAAGCAGCGCCGCGCCTTTCAGCTCCAGTAAGGCTTGCGCAGTCTGTTGTAATTGAAGCGAAGTAAGCTACTTTAAACATTCCTCACGACAACTACAATTGCGCATATGACCAAAAAATCTTGCAAGCCAAAAGGACCTAAAGAAGCATTTTATCTTCCTGTAGACGAAAGCCACGAGCCTCATGATATCTTACCGCAAGACGGCCGCCTGCCTCAAAACTCATTCCAGGTTAGCCCGCCAACACCGGACAAGCAGTGCCCATCATACGTAGCCTACTACGTTCGGCACAATCGATATCGATTCCCGATAAGCCGGAAATCTAAATTTCCAAAACAAAAGTTTCCTTTTTGGCTTCCTGGTCGTCATAACACCAGAGCCTTCTATCCTCCATTAGACTCCCGGCCTCATGTAAAATACGCCAAGAATTATTCCACGAAGCCATTGACAGGACTCTCCACCAGCGGCACTGAGATCGAACTCGACTACATACTAAACCCTGACACTGATTACCCTAAAGACGGCATCCACGAACGCGCTGTAACGCCGCCTTGTTTTCTCATCGCTATCCGTCTGAAGACGAAGATCTCGGACTACTTGGACATTGTGACCATGGCTGCTACTCAGATACCACTTCCGCCTTCGGCTCGCGAAGTGCCACTTCCAGCAGCATCGGATTCCTCCAGGCCAGCAACCCCGAACGCTGGAGGGATGACGCAGACAGAGCACGACTTGATGACCTTATCGCCAGTCAAGTTACTGCCACCAAACGCGGAGTTCGAGTTCAGCTCTCTCCAGAACGCCAAGCCAGGTCTCCAGCAAACACCACTGTTGTGCGTCAAGCAGAAAGGAAATAAGCGCTTTGCCATTCAAACCGTTGCTACTCCATATAAATCCGACAACCCAGACTCATCACCGCGCTTCAGCGATGACATGGATGACCAGCTGGCCATTAACCGTCAACTTGCCGCAGAGGCTGCCAAGATGACTCTCTCGGGACCACTGAGCCGCATCGATGTGGGCGAGGAGAGTGACGATAGTGTTGACTTCATATTGAGTAAGAACAATCCAAATCCGAAGATTTCTACAATCAATGAGCCGGGCTATGAACGTAGAGTATGGAATCCAGATGGCAACCAGTATGGTGCCAGACGTACACCTAGGTACCAGCCAGTTCGCACCTCGGCTAGCTATACCAACTCGACTCGCATTTCGGGTGAGTTCCTCAGTCTGAGTGGCAGCAATGCCATTCCAATTGTAACTCCTGGGCCCAAACACGGCGCATTTTCTCCCACTGATCCTGCTTCGTGGGCCGGCGTTTCATCTGGTATCAGCGGAGATGCCACAAACCACTTCATGATAAATACTCCAGTAAGACCGTACTATGCCTCGAATGCAAGCTCTGGCCATCAGTCCAGTTATGTCCGGAACCCAAGCATTATTACCCAAGTTCAGAAGTACGAGAAGCTGATACGAGATCCCACAAGATCGCACGAAATGCCACGTATGTCCATTGACTCCTCTGCCTCCGCACCACATGAACTATTGGGCAGGACTATTCCAATAAATCGTCGTTTTGGCTCAATTGACAACGCCATTGATGACTCCTTCAACAGCAGTGAGTTCGATAGAGACATAGAGGTGTACGCCGACCGGCGTCAGTCTCGCGCAGTGTCTTTCGAAGATTTTTCCATGCCGAGTCCTCAAGGGCGAGATAATTTGGTAGCTCGTGCTGGCAACATCCACGGGCCACCATCGTACGCAGGTGTGGCCGCTGCGGCAGCTCTTGACAAGGGTAAAAGTCCTGCCACATCGCGCACGATTGCTCCCTTCGATCCAAATCTTGCGGCTCAGATCATTGCCAAGAGCACCCCGGTTCAGATGGGAAATATTTGGGCCGAGAAAGACCGCCCACCAACGGTTTCACCGATGATGGCACTGTCTGCTGGGAGCGAAAGAAGCGCGAGATCCATGTCCGTCGAGTTGCTGGATGGTAGGAGGAGAGACAGTGATGATGCTGGCCCAAGCCTGAATCCTGCCACTGCTGTGGACCTCGACCACACCGCAATTCAAGCGCTTGGAACGAACATTCGCAAGCAGAAGTCAAGGCCGCAGCCTCCGCCAGCGTACAATCCGCAGCCTGTTCGTCCATCGACGGGGCCCCGCGCTATGTCTAGACCGACAGCTGCTGCCATCAACCCGTCACGTATCCCTCTTCCAAATGATCGTCGTTTATTCAGTGCTCCGCAACCAAATGCTGGGGCTCATCTTGCACGCTCTGTCCTTATAGAACGCTCTGCGGTCGTACTTTTTGTTGCCGCAGCTGCTGTCGTCAATGATGACCTTTCCGTATTCGCTTCAACACAGTCTGTCGTGGGTAAGGCGAGAATGAAGAAGCTCAAGAAGCTCAACAAGGACAAGAGTCAAGAAGGTCACCGCGTCGTCAGCGATAAAATAGAGAGAAGACTGGCGAAGCAAAAGGTTGTCCCTGTTCCAGGTGCTAATTATTATACTAATGAGGAGATGGCGCGACGAAGGGAAAGGAAGAGGGCTACATTGTCTGCCCAGCAGCAGGTAAAGCAATTGAGAGGGAACGATGATCCATTCTCCGACCGTGGCGAGCATGCAAGCAGCGAGATGAGCGGCTTTCAACAACCAGATGACCGCGACACGTACGACGACGACGATGGCTTTACCGAGGTTATCTCTCCGCGACTCAGAAGGAATGTCGCTGGAGCTGCTTCCCATGGCCGTGACCATGGAGGAGGTAGCGGCGGTGGCGGTACTCCGGGCAGAGGTAGGAGGGGTAAGCACAAGGACAGACAGAGTGATGGTTGTTGTGGCGGCGGCGCTTCTATGGGATACAGAGCTGCGGCTCGCCGAGGTTTCGGCATGGGAGACATTGTGGGCAGAGGAGGCAGCTCAGTTACCAGAGGCGTGGGACATGGCAGACCCCTTCGTAGCTATGAGTCGGATGTGAGTCACTCCTCTCCGCCACGCAAACGGAGAATGCTGTCCTACGACGGTGCTGATGATGAGCACAGGGTGGGCATGATGGAGAGGTTGGAGAGTAGATGGGTTGAGGCGAGCGGTGGGGATCAAATGGCGAGGTGATGAGGTTGCTGCTGGGTGAAGGGAAATCATAATTAGGTTGGGCGGGATCTGGGAAGGTACTATGTGCTGGACGGGAAGAGCGTAGTTGCATTTGCTTATTACTGTGGCGGGAAAGCATGTGAAAGAGCAGGAACTGCGTTGACGACGGCATAGACTCCATGCTCCCGCATTACTTCCTATGACACTTTAGCTGGGAGGACAACGCAAACATATCTTTGGCAGAAGAAACATCTACAAGGCGGGAAGAATCCGGAATTGACGAGATCCAAAGAGGAAAAGTTTCCATCGGCTCTGTCACTTACCGAGTTTCCCATGCTGCCTAGTTCAGTCGCAAGAAAAAAGAAAAGAACCAATCGTTTAGAGGTAGCTCAAATAATTAAAGGAACCTGACCACAGAAAAGAGATGTGCTGATTTCTTGCTGTCTATGGCAGCTGTTCGTTCGTTGGGTCATCGAAGAATCAAGTAGCCGCTCTGCCGAAGTGGGCTGTATTCATGCTAATACTCCATGTCAATGAATTAACATGGTCAAGACTTTCACCGATTGAATAGTAGTTTCCTCCAATGAGAGAATAACGGATATTTACAATGTTGATGACCGTGGTGCGGCGTGTTTCGATGGCGCGAGTATCTTGCTTTCGTGGTGTTTGAGGATGCCAAGTGATCTGGCAGCCGGAGTTCGGCCGCACTTTACACGACCCCTGCCGACGCGTCAAACGGGATCAAGCGCGTCTCCTGCCACAACCATAACCTTTCGCGAGGCGCCAGCAGCACAACTTCTAAATGACGACTCCGTGAAAGGCTTCATTGTCAAAGTCGGAGCCTACGTGTGCTAACTTAGCTTCAATTACCGGCATCATGGCTATCGAAATAGACGGAGAGAGCTTGCTCCGAGCTCCAAGGTACGAGCCCGCGCTGTCTACTTGAGCACAGCCGCAACCTTGAGGACAGCTATTGATTTTGCAATACAGCGACGAGAAGATGACCACCCTCGAGCGCTTACCGAGCGCCTACAAACCACTCCATACCTACGCCCTTCCACCGGCAAAGCAATACCAACAGCAATTCGCCGACATGTACTTCCTGCGCCATACCAAACTCCGGCCCGCGGCCGACGCCACCGGCGCAGCAGCATGGTCAGACTTCAACCTCGGCAACGACACAGCGAAGCAAGTCCAACGTGTATTGGATGTGCGCCAGGGTGAGCTCTGCTGGGTCACCGGCACCGTATACGTCGACATGCCACTTAAGCCGAATATTTTGGACGATATCAGCAGGGACCATTGGGCTGCGAGCGTGCCTCCGAGGGAGAAATATATTGATCCTGAAGGCAAGGATGTGGCGATGTTGGAGGATGAGTCCGGAAGGTTGAGGTTGACGGGTGTGGGGATAATAGGGGAGATGATGGTTACGGGGACGATCGTTTGTGTGTTGGGCACGGAGAATGCGAATGGAGATTTTGAGGTGGTTGATATCAAGACTCCTGATTTGGCACCACAAGACGAGAGATGGGCTATCAGTGGAAAGGTGCCCGCACTACAGGATGATAGTGGGAGGAAGGCTAAGAAGAGGAGGACGAGTGCGAAGATTGAGGAGAGCGAGGATGAGAATATGTCTGATGCCTCCGGAGAGAAGTATAGCAGCAAGATCGCTATTGTCTCCGGACTAGGCATTACTGGATCTTCATCAAACGCTGCACTTCAACTTAATCTCCTCGTCGAATACCTCCTCGGCGAGTCCCTGGCACCGAACGTCCAGTCTCACACGGCAAGGATATCCCGTCTCATTATCGCCGGTAACTCCTTAAATCTGAGCGAAGACACGACAGAGGGCATCAGCAACCATAAACGCCCAGTCAAAAAATACGGATACGACGCTTCGAGCTACAATCCAGCACCTATACAACACCTCGATGACTTCCTCGCAGAGGTGTTGGAGAGCATGCCTGTGACACTTGTCCCAGGTGAGCACGATCCAGCCAATGCCTCGCTACCGCAGCAGAAGATCCATGCCGCTATGTTCCCACAAGCTCGTGCGTTCGCCGCAGCACCAGGAAGTGAAGATGAAGGAGGTGAGGCAGGCTGGTTCGACGCGGTGACGAACCCATGGGAGGGAGAGATTGAGGGATGGAGGGCGTTGGTGACTAGTGGACAGAACGTGGATGATGTGTATAAGTATGTGGACGGAGAGAGCAGGATCGCGATGATGGAGAATCTGATGAGGTGGAGATGTGTGGCGCCGACGGCACCGGATACTTTGTGTAAGTTTGTTCCTCCAGCCCTGTCATATTGACTGTTGGACTAATGGCGAAGCAGGGTCTTATCCATTCCAAGACGATGACCCATTTGTGGTGTCTAAGTCACCACACCTCTTTGTCGTTGGCTCACAACCTAAGTTCGAGACTTCAGTGATTGGTGGACCAAAAGGTCAAGAGATACGGCTTATTGCTGTCCCACGGTTTGATCACACCGGCGAGATCATCCTTGTCGACTCGGAGACTTTGGAAATCGAGAGAGTGGTTATAAGTGTGTTTGACAAGTGATAGAAAGTATGATATCAAATAAGAAAACCCGCGGTACAATTTTTCACGAGACTCTCCTGAACGTTAGTGTGAAGTCTCTTTTGACGGATATAATGCACGGTTATCTGGCGTCAACATGGACAGGTTCGAAGGCATTTGGCGACGGGGCGCTGTCCAGGCCGTTGTCAACACTGTTGCCGGCAATGCCGGTGCAATTGTTTTGGACAAAAACCGCAACAGCACCGGTGGCGCCATCTCAACTCGCATATTATTGCCGGGGCCAATCTGGACTTTCCCCCAATCTTACCGGAGAAAGTCGAAGACCTGGACCTGCGCCGCCATGATCCAGGGCGAGATTTATCGCCATTCTGCCTTCGCCAACATTCCCATGCTGCTACACAGATCCGCAGTAGGGGCGGCCGAAGTGAAACTCACGACGAGAAACTTGCCCAACTGGGGTCCCGCCGGCGGCGACGTGCTGGGGTCTGAGTGTGTGGCTGGGCGATCTTGATCTCGGTGGCGGTCATGGCGACGTTGTCACGTTGTCACGTTCTCTTTCATCACCTGCTCGATGACCATGGCTTGAATGGTGGCCTTGGAAGGAGCGATTTTATTGTGCTAATCCTCTTGCTCATGGCGGAGACGCTCCTTGGTGGCGTTGTGGGCGCGGAAATCGGCACTGCAAATTGGACGAGCCTTGCCGAAGGGGTAAATCGAGGCCCAGGCTTTTGCGGTGTGGTAGCTCGTTAGCTCTAGAATGTGGAGTAGACGGCGGAAAGCCTCTCTGTATCAATAGCGGTGGCCACAAAACCGTGCCGGAGTCGTTGCTGCTGCGGTCAATTGCTTTGCGTCGGCATTGTCGACAACAACGTCGACAGCACAAGCGCTATTGATGGCGATGGTAGGGTCGCCTGATGACAGCAACCGGCTGCATAACGTTGTGGAGGGCAACTAAGAGTTGTCCCGGAATACGAGGGAGCAGGCACGGAGAAGAAAAACGACTATACAGAACTCATACTTGGCTCTAGATGATTCATAATCGTGATGTACCCAGATACCATGCGTTGCTTAGCTAAAGGACTATGCTCCTAATTTAATGCTCGTGCTTACACCTATCCTTACAGTCCTCTCCTCACTCGCTGCCGGACTCAGATCCACTCTCATCTCCCTCCTCATCATCATCTTCCTCGTCTTCCTCGCCCTCGACCTTGAAGCCGTAGTCGTCTTGGAAGTCGTTGAGGGTGTGGACTTCGACCTTCCATCCGTCCTCGTTAAAGTTCTTTACCAAGCCCTGTAACATTTTAGCACCAATATCTATCAACGATCATGGCGGAAACGAAAGGGAGATGAAAGAGATGTAGCTTACCTCCTCCATGACACCAGCACAAGTAACCACAAGGTCGGCCTTTCCTGCTTGGAAAATCGGAACCAAGACATCAGCCATGGTCTTACGGATCTCCTCCTCCGAGACCTTGTGAACGCTTTCAAGGATTTTTGGGTAGTAGCTCTCATCCACTCCACGAACCACCGAGTTAATGAACGCCATCTGCGCTGTCGCCGCCATCGTGGTCTGCTCATCAGCAATGCTAACAACAATGCTCGACCTGGCACCCTCAAGGGCACTCTTTTCAAACGCCGTCTTGCCTGTCGCAAAGTCCTCCACTGTCTCTTTGGAGGTGGTGAAAGCCTTATAAACATCCGGACTCCTGTACACTCTATAAGTAAAGAATCCGCCATCGATATCTCTGGCAAAGGCAGTGCCGTAGGCAAGACCGGTACCACGGACAGCAGTCCACAATGGGCCTTCACAGGAGTCCAAGTATGCGACTGCGACCAAGAGCGCGGGGATACGAGAGTCGTCGTAGGTATTTGGACCTTTGGCGGATGCGAGTGCGTAGGAGGAATCAATCGTGCCCATCGGGACAACCAGCGCCCCGAGAGAACCTGGGTTCTGCCCGGCCTTGGACAAACGCTCCGAGGTCTTGATGATAGGACTGATAGTATCCTTGACAATGAGATGGGAGATCAAGGCATCCCATGCACCAGTCGGGTTTGACAACTTGTTAACGTCCGCAATGACGAGGGCACGCATATTGTTAAAAGTGAAAAGGGCCTTACGAAGCTCTTCGAGCTTGGCAATAACGGCATCTGGGTCTTTGGCAAGCAACTTCTTCACACGCTTCATGTAGATGGCCTTGACGAGGGTGTTGCGTGCCTTTGCCGTGGACTTGTCGTCAAGATAAACCATAGCTCCAACGGCGTAGAGCATGCTGTTTCCGCTACGCTTAGCTTCCGGGATATCCGCAAGAAGCTTGGTCAAAGCAGCGTTAAGACGCGTAATGTCGAAGACGGAGTCGAGCATCAACGTCTTGAGTGCCAAGATGGTCTTCTCGTACTTCTCAGGCTCGACTTGGAATTGTATGACTACGCCTTCGTTGTCACCGACACGGCCACCGCCTCCGATAGAGTAAGAGATCGTGTCCTTCTCGAGACCAGCGACGACAGTCTCAAATGGAATGAGGTGGCCGTCAAGCATGACTGGAGTGTCGAAGAAGTTGTCGATGAAGAGGTTGAGAAGAGGCAAGAGCTGCACTGGGACATCAGAGGTGCCAACGAGGAGGTTGACGGCGACAAAGTTGGTTGGGACATGCTCAAACTGAACGAAGAGTGGTGTGTCCTTGTTCTCATCGATCGCCTTCTGAGCGATGTTATCCTTGGTGCCAAGTTGGCGGGCAAGACCAGCACGCGCCGTCTCAGACTTGATGAAATGGATAGATGAGACACCTGGAACATCCCACTTCTCCAACATCTCCTTTGGAATCTCACGATCATTGAACGCCTTGGCATCTTCAAGCTTCTTGGCCAAGGCCTTGAGGCCCTCAGGACCAAGCTTCTCCTTCTGCGCCGCAACTCTCGCTTGCTCATCTGCGTTAATCTTCTCGGCCATAGCCTTCGACGGCTTACCAAGGATAGAGACATGATGAGCATCGCTCAACCACTTTTTCAAGAAAGCTCTCCACTGCTCCTCGGACCACTCCTCGAGAGTATCATACTCGCTGATGCTCTTCAGGTCTTCAATCGTAGCCTTGCTCTTTCCATCAGCCCTGGTGCCGAAGAGGAAATCGTTGATGATATTCTGGGAGAAAAACTCTGGGCTCGACTCGGCTTGATACTTGATCTGGCGACGCTCACGCTTGACAATCTCCTTCATGTACTCCATGTTGAAGGGCTTCTCCGCAACGTCCTTGAGTACTTCGCAGAAACGTGCTTCAACCTCGGCGAGCTTCTCGGTCTTGACCGAGGTTGGCTGCATCCAAACCAAGGTCTTTGGCCTAGCATCCCACCAGTAGGAGATGGAAGACGCAAGCTGCTCCTTCTCGACCAAAGTGTTCTCAAGAACGGAGATAGAAGAGCCGCAAAGGTAAGTGAGGAGCACGTTCATAGCGCTGATGTTGATAACGTCGTTGCAGTCTGGGCCGAGGAAGCCAATCAGAATGTCTCCCGCGGACTCATCCTCTTCAGGAAACTCAACAGTCTGAACCGTGGTCTTCTGAAGATAGGGGTACTCTGGCGACTCTTTCCACGGTCTGCGAAATGACGCATCGATCTTTGGCACATCGTCAAGGATGGTCTCCTCAAACTTGTCCAAGATCGCCTTCAAGTTATCGTGCTCAACCTCCCCAACGATAACCAGGCACAAGTTCTTTGGCTGGTACATCTCCTTATGAAACTCTCTGATGCGATCCGCCGTAAGCTTTTCGCGCAGCTGCTCCATCATGCCACCGGTCTCGTATCTGAATCCAACATTTTCTGGGTAAATCAATCTTCTCGCAGCCAAATCCATAAGCTCGCCACCGTTGTTCTGCACACCCTGCATCTCAGAGTACACAACGCCGGCATCCTCTCCGTCGCCGTTGATATGATGTACCTCAGTATAGCATCCCTCATCCTTTAGCGATGGCAAAATCAAATGCTCAAGGTAAACAGGCAAAATCTGCGCAAACCCTTCCCAGCCAGCCGTATCAAGCGTGTACGCCGTGTGGTCGACCGCGGTCCATGCGTTCGTATTAGAATACGCTCTGTTCGCCAACTTATCAAGGACACCCTTATACGGATAGCTCCTAGAGCCCATGAAGCACAAGTGCTCGAGGGTGTGCGGCGCACCAGTGTCGTCGAAGATCTCGGTCGCCAGAGTGAAATAACCCTGGACCTTTGGACCTGGACGGTCGACAACGATCACGGACATGCCGGTGCGCTTGGAGCGGTAAGAGGTGATTTTAGTTGGGGCATAGTCGGCGGTGAAAGAGAGGAGGGTTTCGAAGTGGGTGGTTGGAGTAGAGGACATGATGAAGCTGAGATGGGGGACGAGACCCGAGAGGGTTATTGTTGGGTGTGTGGTGATTTTGGTTTTGGGCCTGAAAGAGTGTTATTAGTGATGAGGCCGAAGTGAGGTTTGTACGGTTCTAAGCAAAGAAGTGGACGTCTACGGAAGAGGAATCTCTAATTGATCACTTGGAAGACAAAGAATGGCTGTTAGTATGAATGACGAATATGAAAGGGACCAGCTGCAACTTTGAGACTGTCCGCATCAGTCGTCGACGCCAGTTTTCCGTCAGAACGACCGACCAAGATGACAGGAGCTCTGACAGCTCACCATACGAATCCGCCAAGCAAGATCGCAAACAGAGCTGGTACGAAGACCCAAAGCCAAGGCTTTCGCAAAGGTTGAGTTCTTTGAGGTCGTCCGGCAGCAGGAATGGTGGGGGTTTGTGACGACTTGTTCATGCTTTTGGTGGGCACTTCTACGATTTGCATGGAAAGTGAAGACTGTGAGAAAGAAACAACTGGTTTACAACAACAGGAAGGCAGGTTTCCTAGACAAAATCGTGATAGACAACAAACTGGTTAGACGTACCTGACGTTGTAGGACCCTGAGTGTCGCTGCTTGAGCTTCGATGGCGGGGCAGCTCTTGGTCTTATCGAAGTTATCGCAGCTTTGGCGGCGGATCTCAAAGGTGTGAAACTCGTCGTTGTGAAGCTCTTCGTTGTGAAGCTCTTCGTTGTGAAGCGCAACCAGTTGTAGAAAGAGAGTGGCCAAAGAGAGAGTGAAACTGCCGCTGTTCGGTTTTGAGAACAAGAAGATAGGAGTTGAGTGATATCTAGGCACGAGCTATCACTTTCGTTGCTGGCAAGAACAATACTTAAAGTTCGCTTGTGTCTGCGGGTCTGCCGCTTTTGGTGGCTTGGGATCTGCAAGGTACCCATCACGTGATCGAGACGCAAAACTCACACTCCCGAAGTCTTAAACGGCTTGAAATAACCGTTGATCTCCTTTGGCGACTCAGGTAAATAGGCCGAATCATCGAGCGTAGTGTAATTTTTTTGATTGTTTTGCTGTTAAGGTAACTGGTAGTAGGAGGTGAATCCCCAGCTAACGTTGCGACAAGTCTCGATGATAACCTCACTTCGAGTTCATCTCTAGCTGTCTCAAGAATGGGGCGAACTCGCTTTCATGGCGGTGGTGGTGCGGGAAAAGCGACGATAAGCTGCCACCATCATGTATTAGTATTACCGCCTACGACGCCATGCAGGAGTCGTTACGATGGCTGCCAGGATTTTGTTAATATCGAAACCTTTACTGGCGTTGATGCTTTTGCTGGCGTTGCTGACGACGCTACCATCAACGTCGAGATCAACAGAGGTGTCGGCGTCACAAAGGCTCTGGGCGCGAGCTTCTGCAGTGCGAACAGTTACGATGGAGTTGTCCTTTGAATGAAGAAGTCGACGTAAAGCGGCCACCATCATGTACCAATACTGCCGCCTGTAATGTGACGCCGGAGCTGTTGCGGTAGCCGTCAGAGTTATTGCTGACGTTGGTGCCTTTGCTGGCGTCGCCAACAATGCTGTCATCAAAGTCGAGATGGCAGAGGCGTAGGCGTCACAGCTATTTGGTTAGGTGTTCTCGAATGTGACGGACTGCAAAGGTTGAACAGTCTACTGTGCTTCAAGAGCAACTCAAGCGATAATATTAAGAGTGCTTTAAAGCGTGGTATTGCAGCTAATTCTAGCTATCTTGATGCCTCAGAAATATCGAGGACTTGGCTAATCTCTCTCCTCTCCTTTGCTCACCCCTGCTCCCCTCCTCCTCTCCTCCTCGATCTCTCTCGCTACCGCATCCCATGCTTTGTCTCCTCATTTCGTACAAACTCCACTCGTGTTCTCATCATCGCGTAACCATTACTCCCCATTCGTCAAAATATACAGTACCAATCCTGCTCCAACACTCCAACGTACAATTCACCACTTCTCTTCCCCGCTTATTTCTAGCTCTGCGCACTAGCACTCCTTCGCATTTGTGCCTGGGCCTGTGTATTCGCGTGTGCCTGCTGCTGTCCCTGCTGACCTGGCTGACCTTGCTGATTCACCACATTCGTCTGCTGGCCCTGCTGTCCCTGCTGGCTCATTTGTCCCTGGCCCGCTTGTTGGTTTTGGACTTGTGCGGCCTGGACTTGAGGACTACCACTCATTCTCGCCTGAGCCTGGACCTGTTGCTGCGCCTGTAGTTGCGCGACCTGCTGCTGCGGGGACATCCTCGCCTGCTGTTGAGCTTGCTGCATCATAGGACTAGCGCTCATCCTGGCCTGCTGCCCAGCGAGTTGGGCATTTTGTGGAGAGCCACTCATCCTCGCCTGCTGCTGAGCCTGTAACTGCGCAGCAGCAAGATGCGGACTCATTCTCACACCCTGCCCACCTCCTTGTCCGGCGCCTCCGACCTGGCCAGTAAGCTGCGGTGGCGCCATCCTCGGGGACTGGCTCACCTGTCCGGGTTGAGGAGTCTGCGGAGGCGCCATACGTGGACTCGCCGACATCTGAGCTGTCAACTGAGGGGCAGCCATGCGGGGCGAGGCAGACATCTGGGCCTGGTTTTGCAGATTCTGCGTTTGCTGATTCTGCAATGGCTGTTGACCTTGAGCTTGGCCCGGTGTGCCCTGAGATGGCGCACGATTCATTCCAGCTTGTTGCTGCTGGTTTGCCTGGGCACTAGGAGTTTGGCTGTTCGACTGCGCAGTTTGCTGCTGCCCACCTTGTTGACCTTGGCCTGGGGTGTTTTGATTGTTCCCAGCACCCGCAGCACCCGCATTCGTAGCCTCCCTCTTCAACAGCTCAACCTGCGCAGCCTGCCTCTGCTGCTGCGCCCTAAGCATCTGCGCATACTGCTGCGGATTCCCGACATGCAATCCCCCAGCCAGATTTCCACTTGCCAATCCCGTAACATTCGCCATATTCGCCCCAGCATTCATAGCCTGCTGCGGAGTATTCGGCTGCGCATGGCTCTGGTTCGGGGTACCATGATTCTGATTCTGGCTGACGTTGAGGTGCTGTTGAGTATTGGTGTGTCCGGCTGCGGCGTGCATGGCGCTATTCTGCATGTTCAGCTGCTGTGCTGTGTTTTTCTGTCTTTGGATTTCCTGGCTGACGAGGGTTCGGATTTGGTCTGACGTCGCCTGTGGATACTTGATTTTGAAGTGAGCTTCAAGTTGAACAACCGCCGCCCCTGGTCGAGGGCTGCTTGCCATGCCGGCGGTGCCTGTTGGGTTGAGTGATGAAGTCATGCCCGCTGAGACGATACCTGCCGAGTTGGTGGCTTGCTGAGGTGGATGCGTTGGGTTATTGGGCGAGTTTGCGAAGTTGTGCATAGCAGTTTGGGCGGCAAGGCTGTTTGGCATAGAGAACTGCGGTCCCTGCTGGTTCATATTGCCCATCGGTCTCATGGCGGCATTCTGTGGACTACCCTGCATTCCCTGACCAGTCTGACCTTGGCCATGTTGCTGCATCACGGCAGCTCTCTGCTGAGCACTGATCCTCTGAGCTTGCATCACCAGGTTGTGATCAGGCGTATTAGCATTCGGCACCGCCATCCTGTTCCCAGCATGCTGTATACCACCCATCCCCATTTGCGCTTGCGGAATACCAGAAATCGGCATCTGGCCCATCCCAGGATGAACCATAGGCTTACCCATACCAGGTTGCATACCCGGCTGAAGACTCTGCATCGGCACATGTGGAAGATGATTCGGCACCGGCACAGTAAGGTTCTGCGGCCTATTCGCCATACCCGGAGTCTGAACCCCAGCCATGCCTCTTGGGATCTGAGGCAGACCGTTGGCTCCGATAGGGAAGCCTCCTGGATTCTGCGGAGTCCTGCCATGAGCTTGCGCTTGCGCCATCTGTTTGTCTGTGTCAGTAATCATTTCCTTGGTCTTGTCAAAACCATAGTAGTAATTTACCCGTCTAGCCTGGTCCTGCATCAGTTGGTTGCGGGCCATTCTTTCGGCGAGCTGAACCTCTCGGTCATGCTTGAGTTTCGAGATCTGCTGTGGCGTGTGTTTCATCATGTTCGCTGGTGCTTCGGGCTGCTTTCGCATGTTGGCTTGCTGCTGGGCGTGTTGCTGCTTCGACACGGCTACCTCGCGCTTCTTGTATACCTTGCGCATAGCGTCGAGGAGAGAGAAGTGTTTGGTGTTCTTCCTTATCTCGACACGAACACTATCAGTCGATCTGCGTGGCTGTCTAATAGGAGCCGCCGAGCCACCAGGAGCAGGCGCCGGTTGTGCGGCCTGGATCTGTGCCTGATGCACGAGATTCCTCCGCGCGTTTTCAATTCTGTTGTTGTAAGCACGGAAATAATTCGTCTTAACCATATCACTCGGCAGTCCTTCAAGGTTGATCCACCTCTCAAAGCACTCCCAAGGCGTGCGGCGCTCTGGAGCAGCTGTGTAGATGCCCTTGTTGCCGAGAATGCTTGCAATAAGTGACCAATTATACTGATACTCCCTCACAAGAGTCTTCAGCTCATCATCCTCAGCCCACGTCCATTGCGACGGCAGGCGATTCTCGAAGAAGCTCTGCAGTGGCATTGGAAACTCGCTCGGTGGCCTGAACTGATGACCTGCGTGGATCCTCTCACGCAAATGCTTGTTGTCAGGATTGAAGAGCGCAACCTCGATCTGCTCTGGCTTGAGTTCCTTGGCTTTGCGGTCGGTCTGCTGGCCAAAGACAATCTCATCGTCGTCATCTGATTCGGGTTCGTAATCGAACTTGCTCTTCTTGGCTGGCGGGGTCTCGTCCTTGAGCACGATCTTGCCCTCAGTGAATTTGCTGATAGGAAGGTAGGACTTCTTCCAGTGTGCATCAGGATCGAAAGTCGGGTTTGCCAGCTCATGGTGGTGGATTTGTAGTGGCGTTCCGTAGATTGGTAGCTCTTCAAGGAGCTTGTTGGAGATCGGCGTATTGTTGAGCGCAAACACCAAGTCGTCGTTGTCAAGGCGGAAGATCGCGGTTGGCGCGACAGCATCAAGATGACTGACACTCGGCTCATCATCAAACTCATCCATCGCCGTGTCATTATCACTACTCGGCACCAGGTCCGGTGTCGGGTGCGGAGTTGCTTGCGGGACCTCGGCTTCATTCGTCTCGACAGATTGCTCGCCTTCTGTCTCCTCAGCACCTTTCATCTCAGCATCATGCTCTTCCTTGGACTTAAGCTTGACAACCTTCCTCTCCAGCAGCGCACGCTGCTCAGCATCACCCTGCACCCACATGGCACACTCATAAGCCGCCTTCCTCGCAAACGCCATCTTCCACTTCCTCTCCTGCCTGACATCAGTCCTCATCCATTTCACCTCCTTGAGTAACTCATCCCAATGCGCCGCCGGGCGATTTGGCTCCATTGCGCGTTTAGGCTGTCTTAAGGACCACTTATCCGCGTTCTCCAACGCATAAATCCTTCTGACAATCCTCTGAGCCTGGTTCTCCTGATAAGGAATGGCAGAGTTCGATGTCGTGATAGTCTTATGCGCAGAGTTAATTAATTGATCCAATGGTGGAAATTTCTGGTTCGCATAAGCTGCAGATTGGAATAATGGCATGAAATAGTCGCGGGTATCCTGGCGAAGGGTGTTGTCGCCGAGAGCTGGAGCGCCAAGAGCTTTAGCGTCTTTTTGCGGCGTCTGTGGTTTCTTCGAAAATACAACAGTGGATAATTTACTACGTTCCTTTTCTTTAACTTTCTCGGCGAGACGCAATTTGGCGGCTGGTGAGCCAGGAGACGCGGTGCCGACACGTGATTTATCCGAACGTGGGGTTTCGCCAAGGATTTCAGAAACAGACTTGTGCTTCAACGCTCCGGACGCGACACGCGTAGTCATGCGCTCGATCGGAGCAGGGGTAGCAGCAGGCACCGTGGGCGCTCGCGAAGGACCGGACGATGTGGCGGAAACAGTTGGAGCTGCCCCAGGCTCCCCCTGCTCTGGCGATGTTGCCTTTGCTGGCTCCTCCTGAATGGAGACTGGCGTCCTGTGCCCGTTCGACGCATCACCTACTTTCTCACCTTCTGCTCTAGCCTCTTGTGGTTTCTCCAATCCTCCGACATCCTGGCTATTTTGTGGCGGACCAACAACCTTAGGCTCACCCTCCTCGATCGTCGGTAGGCCTGGAACAGCGTCCGCTACATCGACAGGTTTTGGCGTAGCACTGCGACTCGCATTTCCGGACACCTTCTCCTCCACTGGAATCGGAACACCAACGACTTCATCATTATCGGCCTCCTCATCCATCATCATATCCGCCGTCTCTATGCCGGTCTTGAGCTCTCTCACATCCGGCCTAGTGCCAAGCGTCTGACTCGGCGCTCTATCAAGCTCGGGTCTTGGAGTAGCAGCTGCACTCGTAGCCTTAGCCTGCTCATCCAACAATTGTGAATCAGGTCCTACCGGACTATTCTCCAGGATCTTTTCACGCACAAGCTCCATTTGAGCTTTCAGTCTTGAATCATGCTGCTCCTTCTCCCTCTTCTCTGCATCAGTCGGCTGCAACTCCGGAGTTCTCGCCCTTTCATCATTATTTGGCTGAGATGCAGGTGCCGAATCAGCAGGTTTATCAACATCCATGGAATCACCACCATAATGATTCGCCTCATTATCCGGGCTGGTATCCGCACTCGTCTCATGATGATTTGCTGTTGTGGCACTCATCGGAGCTTCAGTCGACCCTGGTGAGGATGCAGCATCATGTGCATGGCCATCTGCCGACACCTCAAGCCTCAATTTCTTGTTCTCCGCATGATATCTTTGCTGCTCTTCCTTCGTTTTCTTCAGCTCTTTCTCATCCTGTTCTGTTGGTCCAGCTTCTTGCTCCTCACTAGGTGGCAGATGCACAACAGCAGCATGATGATTTGGATCTCCTTGGCCATTGATAACAGGTCCTGGTAGAATTGCAACGTCATCTGAGGTACGTGGAAAAGCAACATTTGGATCAACACCCTGCGATAGCTCAGGCGTATTCTCGACATTGTTGGCAATATTCTCTTTCTCCAACGCATTGACAGAAACAGCTGGCTCGTCAGGTTGTCTCTGAATAGTTGCATTATCAACCGCATCTGTCATAGTGGCATCCACAACCGCATCAATCATCTGCGTGGGCGTCGGCGAAGCAGTAATCGCTGATGGCTTTGGCGCGTAACCCTGACCCTGACCCTGCCCGAGCACCTCATTTCTGCGTTCAAGTACGGGAGCTTTTGACGTTGCGTCTGAAGTTGTCGGTTGGTACGAGCTACGCTCATCGGATACCATTGTCGAGAAACCATTCAGACCACCAAAGTTGAAGGAGACATCTTTCGTGCGCTCTTGTAGGCTTTCCCTAGATTCCCTAGTGGCGCTTAGCAACGCATTAACAGTCTGCTGATTTCTCGTCGTTTTTTCAGTTGGCGTTAAGCCCCTGACAGCGTTGGAGCGGAGGTTGCGACGAGGTGGGATGGTGTGGTCTTGGAAGTGGCCTCTGTCCGGCGTGTCAGTATGCTACAAGTCCCCAGTAACTCAATCGTGCATCAAAAGACATCCAAAAGGAGACGAGTCGCGCAACCCGGGAAAATATACTGGGCGTACTTCTTAATATCATTTAATTCAAGGAATTGACGTTCATCCGCTGTTGCTTGAGAACTCGGACTGTCGAGGTTGACGAATGATGGAATTGGCGATTCGCTGTGCGATGCTACAGCGTACAGCTCTCTCAGCTTCCGCTTGCGCGAGCGTTCCAATTGTCTACGAACGGTGTCAGCCAAGGAGGACCTTATAAGATTACCTTTACAGCTACGATATTTAAATCGTAAATATATCGATAGGAATAGCTAATGCGGTTGTTGTGCCACCAAGTTGTACTCACACAATGTCCTCCTCCCTCCTCGCAGCGACCTGCTTGCGAAGTGCAAGCATTGGCTCCATCTCAATTCATCGCCCTTCGTTGCAGCACCACCCATGCAAATAAATCTCTGGAAATCGACTATAGTCTATGTCGCATACACTACTAAATATTCTTCGTGTTTTTTTGATAAAAATATCGCGTTGTGGTGCTCGTCTCGATTGATTTCGTAGTTCTCGTCGTCGGGTTGGTGTCGGGCTTCAGTGGTGCTAGACGCTGAAAGTGGTGTGTTTAGTGGTCGGCGGCCACTGAAAGACGTCGGAGTGTCGGGGGTTGTCGAGGTTGAAAGTCTGCGGTGGGCGGAATTCACTTTGATGGGGAAGGCTGAAGAACACGAAGACCGCTGCATCAAGGAGAAGGTTGTCAGTTTTTGGCAGATGCGCTCCCCTCGCTTACGCCGGGAAGGGGTCAAGGTCGTCACTATTGCATCTAGGAACATTTACAATCAGTCTACTCTACTAAGCATCTTTTTATTGTCTTTAAGTCCCTTCTATGAACCCTATTCTTCTAGTCCGCTATCTGATCATGCCATTCTCACTGCCTACCAGCAGATGATGGTGTTTTGTGTTCGATGAGGCTCCACAAGTTTGCGAACGGGCCATCGACACCTCTAAGCCACTCACGATGAGGTTGTAATCCACTTTGAGATGTTGATGCCTTAAAACGATGGCTGCCTGATCTGAGTTTTCGTCGCATCTCGATTTATATACCTATGCCTGATCGGGCCCAACACCCTCCTCGAGACTCTAGGAGTACTCTACGTTAATGACATGGCTCTCTGCAAGAAACTCAACAACCAGCCCCACCCGCTGTACGAGTGTCGTCTGGCCAGCAGCGGTTGGAGGACGACACAGACAGCGTGCCGTACGCCACTCCTCGAGGACGACAACTTGGACGTTGTATGAGTACAGAGTCAAAAGATCTGTATCTTACCAAGCCATGGGCAATTTCCTCTACCGGTTTCTTCCCTCAACGATGACCTCTTCCACAACTTCATCAAAGCCTGGTCCATGCATGGCATCATGATGCATCGAAATATTTTGTTGTCTTCTGCTTTAGGTCCCTGAAATTTTTTCGCTAGTTCAACTTCTTTAAATATTCACCCAGCGCGTACCGGAGGCGACCGACTAGCTATCAGCTATAGAGGCTGCAGACTATTTCCAGCTACCTTGGCCAAGATGCTGCCATGCAACGTAGCTCTTAAAAAGCTAAGAGTTGTAGGTTGCTCACAGTCACAACTACATTTCCATTCAACACCATTCAAACTCACCGTGCACCTCATCCTCTTTGAACTATGTCTAGGGCAGCTCACACCAAAACCTATCAATCGCAGACGGCAGAAGGCAACTCTGAAAGCATGCTGAACATCATTGCCGCCACCAGACCGCCTATGTCGCAGGTCGCTTGAAAAGAAAGACGTTCCTTACTTATATGGATTTTTAATCTTCTCCCCACTTATTATATACGCTGCCACCATGACCGCTACCTCACTTTCGGCGATGTATGGCTCTGTCAATAGCTGCAGCAACCGGGACTTCACTCTCTCGGAAATATGCAGCAAAGCTGTGTAGCATCCAGCGATGTCACTTCCAAGCCGGCCATTGTAAACTTCATTTGCATGAGTGGTGCCGTAACAAATGGCCATGCACTGAAGTGGAGCTCATGCTGGCACTTCGCAAGCAGGTCCCTGCAATGTGAGAGGAGGATAGTGCGTGAGTACACTTGCATTTCACAGTCGCGACGTTCTAACTATACTGTTTTCGGTCTTTACGGGTTGAAATATCGTAACTGTAGAGAATAATAGTGGAAGATCCAGCTGACATGAAGTTTAGACAATCAGAATGCTCAAGCAAGCAGAAACTGAGTGAGTTGTTTGCCGTTCCAAGTCCAGCCAGTCGCCCATCCCACGATTCCTCAACTTTACCAGTCCAATATCCCAACCAACTGCGGAGGAATGTCACTTCTTTGAGCTAAGTGTTCTTAGGAAGTCTATTTCATGTTACCCTCCCCGGTAGCGCAACTCTACTTCTTTCTAATTTTCGAACCATTTTACACATCCGGGAACTTGTAGCAAACCAGCACGCTAAACAAAGACAACTCCCAAGACCACACCAGCCCACAATGTCTCGACCTCCGCCACAACTCTGCAAGAATCTTAACCCCCACCACGAAGACAACAGGGAAATCTGCAACCTGTTAATGCGTTGTCAAATGCAACAAGATAATATAGGGAAAGTCTACAAGAGCGTGCAAAAGATGCCGCGTTCAGCTTTAGTGGTCTGGATGGTTTTTCTTTGACGGTATTCGGTGAGCGTAACTCGTATCAGCCGACAATGATGCCCGCAGCTTCACAGGTTCTTGTACTTAAAAGCGGTATGAGGTGGTAGTACATGGCTTCGCGGCAAAACCTACATTTATTACGGCTTCGCAGTCACTCAGGCAGATGATTGATGAGGTTGTTGATGCCAGCTATGATCTTCGAATCCTTGCCCTTGGTCTCGGTATGCGACATAGACTATATGACTATAGTCGATTTCCAGAGTTTTATGTGCATAGCCGGTGCTGTGGGTGCCGCAAAGAACATAACGTTGGGCAATGAAGTGACGTCAATTCAAATCTCTCACCACTACGCCACCAACAACAATAATGTTTTGGCTGCAAGCTCACTAGTTCAATTCGTCGCAGCAGCAAAGGGCTGAACTGCTGGCGGTGGCAAGACTGGTGACAACAGAAGCATTATGCGCTTTACACTATCGGCAGAACGTTTCACCCGTCGCCTCAGTAATAACCATGACTACTATGACCGTCTTTCTAGCTTGTGCATGGTTTTTTATTCAAGAGATTTTGGTGGCAAACACTGAGGCGAGGCTCATGCGCACAACCCAACAATACTCCCAACACATCTGTTCCACCACTCTAAAGCCAGCCCGGATGCAGCAGTCCAACCTTCGCCATAAGAGACAAAATGTCTCAAGGCATGTATTCGATGTTGACGAGCAAGCGTTTGCAACAAAATCAATTTGTAACTGTGCGTGCGACAGCAAGAGATCGACAGCTAGATTTATGCCAGTTAGCAGCAGTGATGATAACACGGTAGAGTGCCAGAGGTATTCGTACGACCCACTTATTCGCAGCCCATGTAATTGTGCGCTGCTTTAATAATTCAATACTTTGTATACCACCCGTTTTCCCGAATAACCGCCATAACTCTATGAACCATTAGTCCAGTAACGTAGTTAGAATTTGCTCTGATAGATCCTCATATGTTGCAATTGCGCATCGAGTTAACAGATCTAATGAAGCTAGCGTCTTAGAAATACCAACTAACTCAGGATAGGATCGGTAAATATCGGCTTTGAGAAGAGCCCAGAGATTCTCAATTGGGTTCAAATCAGGATTATAAGGAGGCCAATCCATTACGTTGATTCCATTATCTTGAAGCCAATCTTGTATAATATGAGCTGAGCTGTATGAATTGGGGCGTTGTCGTGCATAAAGATAGCTCCAAATCGAAGGATTGGAGGAAGATGTTCATCTAAAACAGCCTTGTATACTCGAGCTGTAACTCCTCCCCTTTGGGACTCATTATCACCTTCCCTGGGTACCAGACTTGTTCGTACTCCAAATCCGAATGCCTTCCAAAACATCTTGTTTTTCTGTTTGCCACATGGCCTTAGTTGAACCATTTCCGGTTGAAGTCTTGCTTTTCCTGGTTGAACAAAAACCCACCACAACTTCCGTTCTTTCCGTAATTCTATGGCGCATTCATCGCTCCATCGAACTCGTCACCAATTTAGGTATGTAAAGTGCTGGTATTGTTGCGACCAAGTCAGTCGTCGTTATGCGTGAATGGCTGTAAGAGCTGGTCTCTTAAGGCGCTTCCATTTTCGAATATTCACCTCCTGAAAGAGGCGTTTCATGGATTGAATTGAAGCTTTTGGGGCTTCTTGAGCTTGTAAAGCTTCGTACGTCATTTCAGGAGTAAGAGTAATAGCCTCTAATAAAGCATCTCTCGCGTCTTCTGAAATAACTCGTGGTGCTGATTCTTGGGTGATTGAGCGCTCTTTCGCTTTCGTAACTGTGTACTGAACAGTTGATTTGGCTAGTTGATGTTTGGTCGCAATCTTTTTGAGGGACCATCCAAGGCTGTGAAGTTCAAGAATACGACCGCGCAATTGAGGTGATAGCTCAGGGCGTTTGATACGAGGCATTGTTATCGTTGTTGAGTATCTACAGAATCAAAAAGGGAATTATTAGAGCAGCGTTCAATTACATGGGCTGTGAATAAGTGGGCCGTACTAATACTTATGGCACCCTACTGTAGCTTTCTCCATGTCAGCAGAACTTCCAGCTGTACGGGTGAACACAATCGTGAATCCATTCCTCCCCCATTCAGTCTCTTCCGCTAACACATGCTCCCTCTGGCGCACAAACCGTCCATCCTTCTCACAATCAACGCCAACGATCAAGACGACGAAGATGGCAGACACAACAACAACACAGTGTATGCAACATAGAACAGATGTGTCCATTACACAAGGGCGGACCGTTGGAAGATCTAATGAACTGTGACAGGAGCGAAGTCGCTGTGGTTAGGAATATCGGCGGTAACCTTACAATGGCACTCGTACCATTTACTCACGATGATATCCTGATCGTAGTTCCAGTTGGCAGTGGGGTCGATGAGACCACCCAACGACAGCAACACAAACATTGACAGCATGCCTTCATAGCAACACAACATCCCGCCTTTCCACTTCCAACCCCTACAGCCCTCCCCGTTGCCGTTTCAGCTGATGACAGCATTGAACGACAAGAAGCTCATGGTACGATATTGCTGCGACGCGAGTCTACATCGGTGGCTGGTGGATCTGACGCCGGTGGTTTGTGCTAGTGGTGACATTTGCTCGCTGCTTGTTGAGTTGCTCCCGTGTCTCAGTTGGAACTGTGATTCACGAAAAGACGAGAGGGTTTTATAGCGGCATTATACCTGGGGTGAATGTTGCGACGGCAAGAAGGTTGGTGACAGGTGCTTTGTTGGTAATAGTAGTTTTACGATGGCCATACATTGTTTTCTCGTCCGCTCATGGCGATGTTGTGATTGCAGTCTAGGTTGCTGGTGCGAGTAACGATGGGTCGAGATCGTGGCACGGTGAATAGACGGGAATACATCCGCATCATCTGGAGATTGTACTCCTTGTCTTAGCTGTGTTGTGGAACTCCTGATGGGCCGGTGATGTGCGGTATGCTATAGCTACGAAAAGGAGTGATGCTTGATCATTGCCGAAGAGGCTCTGAACAGAAAGTGTTGTGAATCAGAGTTGAAAGTGGTACCAAAACATATGGGCGGCTGGCTATAGGGTAGAATCCATCCAATACTGCGCTATGCTTCGCTGTATGCCATGGCTATGCTATTGCTATGCCAAATTGGGTATCTCGTGCCTATGCTCAATCAATTTCCCGTACTTACCTTTCCACCTCTTCTTACTCTCCTCCCACCCTCTGTCCCTATAATCTTTTCCTCAGAAGCCTCACTTGCCACTACTCTGGCATTAAGCTTGCTTAGTCCTCGCCCTTCTCCTAAGGAGTGCCAACCTCCTCCCAATATGCCCGAAACAGAGCACCGAGCAGAAGAGTACCGACATAATCCAGATGGCGGAATCAATCTTGGCTCCATGCACGCCACCCAGCGCTCGGTGAAATCCGCTAGTTGCGTTTCCGCCCACGTTCCTCTCATAAGCGAAATCACCCAACGGGTTGGGCACCACACCACTGTCCAACGCCATGATACCAGTGGTGCCTACGGCTCCGATGAAGAGGGAAAGTAGGAAGCCCGGCTTGGACCGGTCGATGAGGTACCACAAGAACGGATTAACCATCGCAAGCGTCAACGAGACTTGGAGGGTTGAGGTCCACGGAAGTTTTCTCTGTCAACCTGTTAGCATGTTATATCCAAAAGTTTATGCAGTCTGAAGCTGCAGAGGTTGTACTTACAATAGCAAAAGCGATCCCCACAAACGCCCCAACAGACCGCACCACCGGCGTCCACTTAGCAGCCACGCCCTCATCCTGCTCATCCTCAGAACCACTCGCCGCCGCAGGAATCTTTTCTCCGAATATGCCTGCAGCTGACTCGCCCGTAAAATCTTCCCAGAGGTCGTCCAACAAAGGCAGTGCAGAGCCCACCACGACTCCCGCTAAACCCCAGAACACAAGGTAGTGCAGGTTATAGGACGGTTCTATGATACCCGCGGATCCGAAACGCGCAAGTCTATGTTCGTTATGCAGATGTGTAACCAACAACCCGTACCCCATTCCCAGCGCAAATAGGAGGGTGGAGCGGAGGAGGTAGCCGAGGAGGCGGACGGGAAAGGAGTGAGGAGTTTGGTACTGTGAGCTCCTTGCTCGGCGCACCCCTGGTCTGGTGGAGGAACAATGGGCGTGTGTTTGCAGCGGCGTCAATGCTCCTGTCCCAAACGGCGTACTTGATATATCGTCACTCCTCTCATTATACGTTGAGGAGTAGATACCGAATAAAGTCGAACCAGTTAAGTTGAGGATGGATTTAGTTCTGGCGAAGGTGGATGGGGTTTCGGTGCCGTCTGCGTTGTAGTTCGAATTGCCGTTGATGCCTAGCAGACCCTTGAGATTTAGGGAGGAGGCCGTGAGTCTGGAGTTGGAGTAATCGTTGGATGGGGTCGAGGAGTCTTCTGAGGAGGGTGGTGTTGCGGAGGTTAGGGAGATGTTGAAGGGGCGCCGGGGGATGGGGCGGTGGATGGTTGGTTCTGACATGGTGAGATCTGTTTACAGTCTCCTCCAGAATATACAGTGTTCGTGGTAAGCGTTGTGGCTTATTGAAGAGCTCCAGACTACGATTTTATTGACGAGTCGGCAAGCTTATGCGCAAGCTGGCGTCGAAGCGAGGAGTGCAAATCTTATGCTCGAACAACGGCGTCTATGCCCGTCTTCCCTTTTGTGGTATAATGAGAAGTTCGCAATTGGTGGAAGATATGTGATGCAGAAGTCCAGATGTTCGTGTGGAAGCACGAGCGAGTACGAGAGAGCTGTCAGGATTCTAGACCGAGCGAACGGCCGTGCGTGAACTTTGTTGTGCCGATGCCAAGATCGCCTTACTCCAGCTCGTTTGATGCTTGGCCGGGAGTGGTCGTCAATAAGTTTGCTTAGGCTTGTGTATAACTTGGATACTTCGCGAGCAGCAACTTGAGGTGTCTTTAACGTGTCTTGAAGTTAGAGTTACAGGTGTCTGTCTACTTCTGACAAAGCTGGATAGATAATGAGACAGCTTTGAGACTCAACGACCACACTATCCAAGTCTATTATTGGCTGGTCCAGTGGTATTAGGGATGATGTACTTCATGCATAAGTGACTGGATTGGTAATTGATGACCAAAGGAAGTCCGACCGGCCCGCTGAAGGTTGACATGTGATGGGTATACCGAAACTGAAAGCTGTGATTGATTAGGTTCGACGATGTTAAACACACAAAGTACGCCTTATGAACTACCTTGCAGCTTGAAACATAACACTAAATAGGGCTTTCTCTTTTTTGAACTATTAACGCACGAAGAATATGTTTCAAAGCCACTTTATTGGGCATCCGTCTAAACTCGACACATCTCAAGAACCTTCCCCCATCCGCTCTAGCTCACCCGCCAGAAACGTGGGGTCGCCATGGTCCGTGGGTCCCGCCGCGGCCTCGGAGCCGCACCTTAAATGTTGGCCATGCGCAAACAATCCAGCCTCGTCGCACACCTTGGGAGTCTCTGGTCCCCATGAACCTTTCACTGCTTGCTCCTGGCCTGAGAAGGTCGGCTGCATCGAAAATCACGACGAGATGGTGCAGACCTTTAGTATGCAGGGCAACGAGGACGACAATTGGGCCCGCAATGGCACCGGCCATGCCGCGACTAGAGAGGTTCCTGGCGACAAAGGCAAAGGATGAGAAGCCGTATTATGTTACTACGCCTATTTTCTACGTCAATGCTGGTATGTTGTGGTCTCGTCATCAATGTCATCCTTTACTTCAGCCTCACTTTGACTATGGAAAATGCTAACCGGTTACCATAGAACCCCACGTAGGCCACTTCTACACCATGGTCCTCACCGACATCCTAAAACGTTGGCAAGTCCTCAAGGGCCGCCCCGCCCTGTTGTCCACCGGCACCGACGAACATGGGATGAAGATTCAGAGAGCTTCAGAAGCTGCCGGCCAGCCACCATTAGAATTCTGCGACGAAGTCTCCCAGAAATTCTCAACCTTGGCGGAGAGAGCGGATATAAGCAACGACTTTTTCATACGAACGACGAATGAGCAGCATAAGGATGCGGTGCAGTATTTCTGGACTCTCCTCATGGACCGCGGCTTCATTTACGTATCCAAACACGAAGGCTGGTATTGTGTATCCGACGAAACATACTATCCAGAAACCCAAATCGAGAAACGTCTCGACCCCGTCACTGGTCGCACTTTCATGGCGTCGCAGGAAACGGGGAAGGATGTCGAGTGGACCTCAGAGCGCAACTACCACTTCAAGCTCTCCGCATTCCGCGACCGCCTCATCGATTACTACAAATCAAACCCGAACTTCATAGTGCCGCAGACACGCATGAACGAAGTCACTCAGTGGCTTGAAGCCGGCCTAGAAGACCTCTCCGTCTCCCGGCCGTCCAGCCGCCTAACATGGGGTATTCCCGTCCCGCAAGACGACACCCAAACAATCTATGTCTGGCTCGATGCCCTCGTGAACTACGCGACCGTCGCCGGCTTCCCCTCTCAACCCTTCTTCGACGGCACCGGTGGCTGGCCAGCAGATGTCCATGTTATAGGCAAGGATATTATGAGGTTCCACTGCATATATTGGCCTGCCTTCCTTATGGCTCTCGACTTGCCTCTCCCGAAACAAATACTTACCCATGCTCACTGGACTATGGGAAACACTAAAATGTCGAAGTCCATTGGGAACGTTGTTAGCCCGGATTTCGCAATGAACCGTTTTGGCGTAGACACGATGAGATTCTATTTGGCACACGACGGCGGGATTGCAGACGACGCAGATTATTCAAACGAATACATCGTTGAGCGGTATAAGAAGTGCCTTTCAGGAGGCATCGGCAACCTCGTTCAACGCATCACTAAGCCTAAGGCTTGGAACCTTCGTAAGGCGGTGGAGACGGCTGAGGGAGGGCTTTTGGCATACCCTGGAGCGGCGGAGTTTAGGACGCCGCTGGAGAGTTTGGGAAGGAGGATTGATCAGCGATTTGTGGAACTGGATCCGAGAGAGGCTGTGAAGGAGATCATGGATGCTGTGTTCGAAACAAACCGCTTCATAACCACCCAAGAGCCATGGCACATTATCCGCGCCACCCACAAGCCGAACCACATCGAACTCACAGACGCCATTATCTTCGATTGCGCCGAAGCTGTCCGCATCACCGCTATTCTTCTTCAGCCATATATGCCAACTAAAGCTGCTCAAATTCTTGACAAGCTTGGAGTGGATGCATCGAAACGGAATTTCCAAGATGCGGTCTTCGGATCTGATTTTAGCTATGGAACATCCACATATGTGACGGAGGAGAAGGGAGAGCATGCCACTATTTTCCCGCCACTTTTGGGGGAGAAGGAGGGGAAGGGGAAGAAGAAGTGAGATTTTGGGGAAATTAACAGAGACATGCCTGAATAGCGATGAAAAAAAAGGTGTACGATTATCTCGGCGCAGTAAGCATTGTGAAGGCAAAGGCGTTGGACTTGCATAGAATCTCAAAACATATATCCTAGCATGTACTACAGTATGGAAGATCGGAGGCAGTATAAGCATCGTTCTCACTCAGCCGCTCGGACTGCGGTAGGGAATACGAACTATGCAGCAACTACTGCGGACTCAACCAGGAAACCGAGCCCAAAAACAAGCCTCAAACGAAGGTCGTTTTGGCCTTCCGCAGTGGCTATGATAGCTTTTCTCCATTTCGAAAACCACCAACCGGTTTACACAATCTATGAACCGACCAGGAATCGCCGCGCCTGACGACGGTCGCCAGGTCGACGCAACAGGTCATGTTTTGGCCACTGATCTCTAACCAGTTTTTCAACTGATAAAGCAATTTTGGCAAGTTCGTCGAGGCAACGACCCTTGCCAGGCGATGACCCTTGCCAGGCGATGACAACCTCCAAGGAAGATTCGATTCGGCCGTTGGAACATTCCATGCATCGATATGCATCTGTACCACGAAAGGCGCACATCACTTGCGCATCACTTGCGCATCCATTTTTAACAATCTAGATCATTTGGCTCTGTCGGACCAATCAGTTGCGCTAAATGATCATGCCTCTTCGGTTATGCTCGGAAGGTGCTTGTAAGTCAAGGTCATTTTCTCATGCCAGCGTCAAGTACCGCCTTCTGCAACAACAAAATTTTGGCAAATTGCATGGAATCGAACAAAAATAGTAAAGTGAAGCTTAACGCGAGACCAAGGGTGGTGGTTGTGCTCGGAGAGCGAAGTCCGAGCACTAGCTTGGCACTTGCGAAATGGACTTTGTGACTTCCCCGCAGTCATAGAAGTTATAGGGTAAAGTTATAGGGTAATGGATTTGCATTTCATCATTCACCTTCCAAGAATATCTGGAATTCAGAAAGTTGTATTCCATTACCCTATAACTTTTGCCCAGGACACGAAATTTTGCGGGTGGGTGTGACGTTGTCATTACGAGGGGTTGTCAAAAAGTGATAGACTCACCCCTCGGACTTCCCGTTTAGGCGCTAGGATTTGGCCTCCCGCCTCCCTTGGCTCAGACAACCACGTTTCTGAACTCCTTATGGTAGGAATCTGGGATAAAGCAGTCACTTTCATTCGAATGGCACGTCTAGAACACGGCACAGACACGGAGGCTGAAGTGCGAGCTGTCAGATGGAAAAGTACCTCCGTCTTTCGCTTAATCCCTTTTCCTTGGTCAGATGGTCCCAAAGTGGGAATCTGAGAAGGCATATATACCACTTGGTCCTCACTCCTCAGGTTGCTTTCTGAAGTATCAGATAGATCAGTAAAAACTGAAATAGAAAATACGAAACTTGTTGAAGCCTATAATTGCACTCCCATCGAAACTTGTTGAAGCTTATAATTGCAATCCTACGACACTTGTTGAAGCTTATAATTGCACTCCCAAAGTCACTCGCGTCTCTACGTGTTTGATCTCCCCCATCCATCTCGTATTGACATCTCGTCTTCACAGCCACTTTCATAATCACTGCCTAGTTCCCTTCAGACATAACAAGCAGTAAAGAAGTCGAGATTCAAGATGGCAACTACACCAACTTTCCGCTCGGCGCAGAATTTGTGGATCGAGACACCGATGGTTTACTCGAGGAACCTTTCTTTGGCAGCCGGCTGGTAAGACCACTTTCCTTCCTCCCTCCAATTTCTCCCCACCGTCATCACCGACATACTAACATTTCACACAGCAACATCCACCTCAAGCTTGACCTCCTCCAACCCTCGACCTCCTTCAAATCCCGCGGCATCGGCCACCTCGTCGCCATGGCTTCATCCCGCCACAACCCACACAGCCCGGAAACCCTCCATTTCTACTGCTCCTCCGGCGGGAACGCAGGCCTAGCATGCGCAACCGCGTGCCTCGAGCTCAACCACCCCTGCACCATCGTCGTCCCCCTCACCACCACCAGCGTAATGGTCTCCAAACTCGAAGCATTGGGCGCTACTATCCACCAAGCCGGGGAGAACTGGGCGGGTGCGGATAGATACCTTAAGGGGGTTGTTATGGAAGGCAGAGGAGAGGGTAATGGGAGGGTGTATGTCCCGCCTTTTGATCACCCTGATATCTGGGAGGGCGCTAGCTCCCTCGTCCCCGAACTCGAAGCTCAGATGGCTCCCTACGGTGGCTACGACGGGGTTGTCTGCTCCGTAGGCGGCGGCGGCCTCATGATCGGATTATCCGAGGGCCTACGCTCCGCTGGCCTGGAATCTCGCCGTAGAATATTGGCGGTGGAGACAGAGGGTGGTGAATCCCTGGCGTATAGCTTAAGAGAGGGAAAGTTAAGTACGATGAAAGAGATTAAGACTATTGCGACCAGTCTGGGGTGTTCTACGGTGGCGAGGAGGGCGTGGGAGTGTGCGAAGCGCCCAAACGTGGAGGTTGCGGTGCTGAGTGATGCGCAGGCGGCGATGGGTGTTGTGCATCTTGCGGATATGGAAAGATTGCTGGTTGAGGCTGCTTGTGGGGTGAGTGTTGCTACTTGTTTTGATGGGACTTTGAGGAGAGCTTTGGGTGCGAACCTTACCGATGAGGAATGGAAGAGCAAGAGAATAGTCATCATTGTTTGTGGTGGATCGATCGTCAGTACCAAGTTGGTGGAAGAGTACAGAGAGAAGTATGACGATGTTGTGAAGGAGGAAATCAAGATGCAGAAGAATAGGCTCGTAAAGAAAATTCTGAAGGGTATGAGGGATGAGGGGATAAGCTGGGAGATGGACTCGTCGTCTGGAGCTGAGGAGGATATGGAGAAGACTGCACCAGTCATTGTTGGCGAGCAGGAGATGGTTAGTGTCAAGGCCTGAGTTCGAGGAGTAGGTTCGAGACATGATTTGGAGTTTGATGGAATCGGAAATGGATGCATAGTTGTTTAGGCGTTCAAGGGCATTTTGACTAGTTAGATAATGAGAATAGGTTCATGTGAACGCGCAGATCAATTGGTATGCAGTCGCTTGAATGGTAACCACTTGTAACTTGTCATCTTCCTCGCTAGTACCACCAAATCTCAAGTTGATGACGGCGATGCGGCGATGGCAGCAACAACGTTGATTATAACGCTGTTGGCGACGTCGCCATGGTACGCATTAACGCCATCAACGACTCCGCCGCCGATGTTTAAAGCGACGCATATCACCGCGAGTACTCCCAATCCCCACAACCCATCATTTCTGGTTCAGTTTCCGGGGCTGGTTTCCCATGTCGCTCAGAATCCGATATGACCGGTTGTGACCTTGGCGCCTTTAATTGGCCTGTTTTCGAGAGGATGATGGTGATGATAGCAATCTCAACGGCGGCAGTCTTCGGTGATAGTGACGGTGACAATCCGAACAGCTAGTAAATCCCAGGTATATCCTCCTCCAACTCGTACATCTCCATCGCGTTATTCCCTCCCCACTCCTTCCAACGATCTCCCCGTTTCTTCCCAACACTTCCCGCATCCCCTCAAATCTCCTTCCCATCTCCTTCCTATCTCCTCGTCCGTCCCCTCGTCGTCCCCGTCTCCTCTCCTCCCCATATCCACTCCTCCTCTTCAAAATGTGCGTCGATGAGACGGCGTCAGCACAATGTGTGCCTTGGTGACATTGTGGTGTGTTGTGGTGGTGTGCCGAGCTTGTTCCGTTCGTGTGCCCGGTGGCAACAGAGATTCGACGATGTCATCGACAATTTGCCATCCGCCGTATAAGCGGCCCAGACCTTCGCGGTGTGGTATCCGGTGGGCCATAAGATGAGGCGAAACCTCATCTTCCTTGGAGCGATGAGGTGAACCAACTACAAAATCGAAACGGCTGGCACTTAATCTAGGGGTGTGGTGAACAGTCGGGTACAGTTGCGGTGGCGGTCCCGGAAAAGAAGTCGAGCTGATATTGAAGTAAGATGAAAGTGATGTTGAGGTGATATCGAATTTATGTTGAAACCTTTCCGGGACGAAGTCAGACCAATGTTAGGGTGAAATCAAAGTGATATTGAGGTAGGTAGTGTCGGGTTATTATTGAACTGAAGTTATGTAAAGCACAGATGAGCTCGGTTGCTGTGTGATTGTGAAATCATGGTGAAGTTGTCGACGACGACCGAAGCTGGTGTGGAACAGCAGTAAACTGCAGGTTGTAGATTTTCTGTCGAGGCAGATAGACTCATCAATCTAATGTGCATAATTTAATTCGAAGCTCGTCAAAGTTTCCTTCCTTAATTTGACAACCTCCACATCCTCACGGGCCTCGCCATTGGATTGCTGGAATGAGTGATCGATTAGGCACAGAAGAAAAGCGTCTGCATACTATAACACGAAGTTGTTGTAATAAGAAACAGGAGATCCGGGCGAGGTATCTGGAAAGAAGAGCGAGTCAGAAGGAAGTCGAAAATGTATTGATTTCTCACCACGTCGACGTCCTAGTTCTCTCCATGGTCAAGCAACTTGTTCCAATTCTCCAGTCCCATCGTTCTGCCATTCAACACGTAATCATCCATAAGTTTGTACTTCATTTTTCTCGCCTCGGTCCCCAATATATCATGGTTGTCAGTCTTCCACTTTTTCTCTGCTTCCATCTCCTCCGCGTGCTTAGTGTTGACTTCTACCAGCCTGGCCGTCTCGTGCTTTCTTTGGGCTTTGTTTCCTTTGGACTTGTACTCCTATGTGCTGCGTCACCAACGAAAACCTGCTGGACGGTAGGGTTCAAAGCGTGCAGAGAGGCTCTGATTAATAGGAACCAGAGATTGAGTTTGAGGAGTTTGGTATGTGTTTGGGACGGAAATGCGTCGGAAGCGGTGGTTGGGAGTGAGAGTTTCATGTTTAAAGACAGAGAGTTATTCAGTTATGAGTAGTCAGACGGTCACAAGGTTGTGGTAAAGACCTAAAGCGATGTTTCAAATAGAACATAAGTAGATACTTAGCTCAACTGTCATGTAGCAGTGAGGAACCGGGGGCTTGGGTGAAGTGATCATAGGGTGTCAAGCCACATGGTGCCCTCAGCCACACCTGTGCTGCCTGTGGCTGAGATTCAACACCTAACCCCCCCCCCCCCCCCCC
>RCNJ01000034.1_pt1 | contig 129965 bp, 119 predicted proteins | sample 2041171 | NCBI WGS metagenome assembly RCNJ01 (sample SAMN09708213, study PRJNA481090) | feces metagenome | biome: feces | host: Pygoscelis adeliae | place: Antarctica: Rookery Lake | collected 2010-03-01 | reverse complement strand
CCACCAAATGGTGGTTGATCCATCCGACCCGTCTCTTGTGGAGCGAATGGCGTCCAAGAATGCGCGAGCACATAAGGCAACTTTCTATGACCAGAATCTACGACAGGTCCCCCCGGGGCAGTGCTTTGATGCGGCGATTGAGGATGGCACGAACACGATATTTATGACATTCGGTGACGATCTGGTTGTGAGTGAAGAGGCGGTGGATTCGATCGCACGGGCACTCCAAGCCGATTGTGATCATGATCGGCCGACAAAACGCCTGCAGTAGACTCACGATGAATAGGATGTACTTGAGATCTGGTTCAAAATACTTGTGGCCCATATAGACCGTAGTCAGAAGACCGAGGACCCTTATGGTTACTAAGCCAGGGTGGCCGCCAGCTTTAAAACTACTGAAGTATTGATTCCTCAGTAGTAATAAATCCTACATTGTTCCAGTATTTTTAGTCAGCTATCTGAATCCAATCATCATGGAGTTGTGCCAATTTTACACTTATGCCTCATGAGAAAGGCGCTGAAGGGTAGGCATTTATTATATTACCATTCCTAGCCCTTGTCGATACATATAGTATTTTAGGTGGTACAAGTCCTGCGATACTCTTTTGATTTCGTCGTTGCGATTGAGAACAGCATGTTTAGTCATCTCCTTGAAAGCCAATCATCGACCGGATGTAGAGCCTTACCTATATAAAGGCCACAGAGCCCGCTTCGTTTGTATCCCCTAGCATGACCTCCCAACCCTCCTGAAAGATTTTGGTGCCGCTGAAATCCATTGATAAAATATTATGGAGCTGCTGCCTACCGAAATCCTCTTCGGCATCGTGAAGTGTCTTGACAATCGAGAAATCAAGCAGCTTTCACTCGCCAGCAGGCGAATGAGGGACGTCTGCTTGCCCGATTCTTTTTCACAAAATAAGGGTCGAATCTTCGAATGAGGGATTTGACTTGTTGGAAAATATTCTGGAATCAAACTTGCACCGGCATATCGTCTCCTTTGAATACGTCGGCCCAATGTTGCTAACTCCTGGTAGGGATCCATGGACGAATCATCTATGGAAGCAAAGACTGACCTTAAGCTAGAGATACGAAATTATGATGTTTTCAAAACGGAGATCTTCACTCCTGATGATTATGTTGATATATGCGAAGGTTACGATGACGTGGAAGGTCGCGAGGACTGGGACGAATTGGAATATCTTTCAGGCGATCACCCTTCGTACACGCGTGTTTATAAGACGATACGACGGACATGTGCTGAGCAACAAGAGATCATAGAAGCAGGAAGAGATTCAACTTTGATGAGCCTTGCTTTTAAGCTCCTCTTTAACTTGAAAGAATTGGTATTGGTATTTCGTGATACAAAGGGCCACGAAGATTGGGAGAGGTATTACCACCAGATGTTTGATATGACACAGCCGAGGTCTTATGAGCACCATATTCAGCTGGTATTGGCTGCTCTAAAGGGTCGCAGCTTCACTTTAAAGGCCATTCAGCTCACCTGTCTCGAGCCTCCCAATGATTCTCCATGGCAGAGCTTCCATTGGGACTCTTTGACGACTCCTCTCACTGAGCTAGTTGGATACGCACCGTGCCTACAGTTTGTCGAAAGTGACATGGCTTTGGCATTACTGTGTCGCGCAAGTCTAGACATACGTGAGCTATCATTGTGCTCAATTGTTATGGAGCTAGCCTTTATAGAGAGCTTTCTACAATTAAACGCCAAGTCCTTGCGCTCTCTCAGTGTTCATGATGTCAAAGTCATTGGCCAGGGAAATCACATTCATCTAACTCCGGCACATGTTGGAGACACGGTCGGGTTGACAGTTGAAAGAGAAAAGAGGCTCGGTAACTTCTCGCGTGCGCGCTCATTCCAGGAGGGATGGAAGTTGTTCGTTTCTGCCCCAAATGCTAGGAAAGGGAAGGAAGAGCTTCATGGAAGGGCCTAGAGCCATTGTTACTACGTGACCTGACTCGGCCCAATTGCCTTACTATCATTCCTTAATCTTTATTTGAACGTCATCGGAATCCTAGTTACTGTTGGTTACCATTTAAAGTAGAAAAACGATACTCAGGAGTTGATATTATTCCTTAGCCAGAAAGACTTCTGAGATAAGATCCACAATCAATCTATTGACAGGTTCTGAATTGCACCCGAATATACAAGCAAAAAGAATTATCCCCAAGAACACAAATCACCGAGCTCGTAATCGTTTTGACCGACGTGGTGTATAACTAATAGTGGACGCCTTCATTTTGCCTGGTCGTCCTTTACCCCTCTGCTGTCCCCCAGGCTGCTCTTCTGGGCGTCCCCTTTTTCGAGACGAGCGCGTCGCATGCTGTGATGAGGATCCCAGCCTAGGACCAGGTTCTAGATTTGCCGCCTGTGCTGCTCCCCTCGTCACTCGCCGTGCAGAATTCTCTGCCAGGTTTGAATCGGTGCTCGTCCCTGGACATCCAGACGGGGAGGCGGAAATGTCAGTTCTTGGCGGGCAGGTTGATGGCTTCACGACGGTGACAGGGCCGGGTCTCATCAATCGAGGATCAATATTTGTCATATCGAAATCGACAGAGGAGGCGGGAGTTTCAGTGCCTTGCCGATTCTCTGATTCCGTAGATGTTTCTCTGGAAGAACCGTTGCCGGCTAACCCGTGGCCTTTCAGTGAGATGACATAGTTTAATATTGATATCATATTTGTGTTCATTATTAGCATGGGCTAAAAATTCGGTGATTTTGGCAAACTTGGGAAGGTTGCGACAGGCTTCCCAGTTGCAGCTGACCCCGTCGTGTGCATGAAGCAGATGGGAGTCGATGAGATGACGGCGAAGAGAGTCCTGTCGCTTGGAAGGAAACTTATGCGGAGGAGGGTTCGACACCGAGCGACGAGATTCACCACAGCAAATAATGCAAACATCCGCTGGACATAGTTGAGCATCATCATCAGACGCTAGTTGCTCGGGCTGTTCAATAGGTTTGTTTCCCTCTTCATCGAGATCCCAATTAACACGGTTGCCTCGCCTGCTCGGTTCGCAAAGCAGTAGAAGCGCAACCATGTCCATGGTAACCTGGATGCGTCGAGTAAGTAATTTGCTTTCATCAAAGACTTCTGCGTCAGGACCCTAAAAGTTCTCCACAAGCCGAGCTCGTTCAGGAAACACGTAGTTTGGGATAGGGAGCTCCCAGTCTTCTTCGGCAGAATCAGCATCGCGTTCCTCATCAGATTCGCTGAGAAGCAATTGCTTGATCTGTCTGTCAACTTCAAGCACAGGTGCATTCTTGAAATAGTCCTTTCTGGCTGTCTCGCGAGTGTCGGTTGCCAAGGCTTTCCGAAGCTTGGCCAGGTCTTTTTTGACGGTTTCATGCCTCTGAAATAGGCGCGGAAAAGTATCTCGAGCATTCTTGATTGTGCCAGCCACGGACAGCATCCCCGCCATGAGCTCTCTTTTCTCGCGTCTAAGTTGCAAAATCTCAGGATTTTGGCAAATAGCACGCTTATGTGCCTCGGTAAGATCAGACGGTGCCGATAAATCTCTCTTCCTAAGCATGCTCCCAGCGAAGCGTAATAGACCTTCTTGCGAGGGTCGAAGTAGGACGACATGCTGAAGGTCACGCCCAATAAATTGTGATTGGTAATGCTTTTCGAAGACCGCGTCGCCAGACTGACCGAGCACCCTTTGTCGCCCCTGGCTGGTAAAATTTTCTGCGAGTAGATAGTCAGCCCCGTTGCGAGAGATCCCATCTATCATAGAGAAAATGAATTCATCATAACGACTTCAGCAACATACTGTTGACTTCATTTGCCGTCCAGCGGCGGAAATTGTAATGCCCAATATCGTCTTCGAATCTAGCATCTCGACCCAACTCCATGAGAGCCTGCCGGCTTGAATCATAGGCCATTGGCAAAGACCCATGAAGTCCGTATCCGTATGGAGTGCGTTCAAGACGTCGAAGGAGGGGCACATTAAGAACCTCGGGCTTCCACCGGAGGGGAAGAGATGGACTGCCTCTTGGAACCCGTAGCCGCCAAATGAGCTCTGGTGTGAGGTCGGTATTGACAAAAGCCCCATCGCGGAAAGCGAACGCAATGGTTTGAGCTATCGGGCAATATGCCAGTTGATAATCGCCGTGCATGAAGAATTTGGTTCTGTTGGCAAGGATCAGTATCGAAGTTGCTTCATGACAAACTAAAACTAAAATCAAAATTTCATCTTACCCATCAGCGCCTTCCGGTCGACCTTTGAGATTGCGAAACTCGATGATGGCACAGAGGACATCACGTTTACTTTGAGGGTCTTTCAGGTAAAAAAGTTCAATATCGCGATAGCAGACCGAGTCCGGAAGATCTTTCAAGGAGATGTGCTTTGGAAGATCACTCTGGAAGGTGTCATCCCGTTTGCGTTTGCCCAAAGCTGGATTGCCAGGTGATGAGGTGTTTTGTGGAAGCAAGACGCCAGGTCGCGTGCCTGTGATGGCGGACCAGAGCTGGACTGTAGCAAACTGAGCGATCATGCTCCCGTGACGAAAGAATCTTGAATGGACCCAGTGATGCCGGTAAATCACACCAAAAACATCTACATCTAGAGTGTTTTTGTCCTTCGTTCGATGGGGTATTCTGCGCTCGGCTGGAAACGGACCTGCGAGAAACTTTTCAAGATTAGCATACTCTTTATAGGAACAGAAAGGACATAACTTACTCGTTGCATCTTTTTACGGGCATCCTCACTGACGCGACGTCGGGCGAACAGCTCGAAGTATTGACAAAGGCGACGCCAGTATTCATCATACGACTGAAGCAGTTTCTCTCGTGATGTTTTGAACATCCAATCAAAAAAGTTCATGTAGTTCGCCTGATCCTCCAGAAGAAGATAGTTCACGTAATCCTCGTTCGATTGGAATGCAATATCTATTCTCGTGTTAATCTCAGTCATAAGACTTTTCCCGACCAAGTGAGCACTCACTTTCGCCAATAACGTTCGACGACGGCGATGCCTTCCAAGGTCTTTGGCTAGAAGTTTGGAGGGAGCCATCCAAGACTGCGAAAATGTTCCAGTCTGGCTCGAGTTTCCTCGCAAAGAATGGGATCGGTCCAGTATTGGTGCTCATCAGTTTGAGCCATATGTACAGGCGCAGGTGCCATGGAGGAGGTCAGATACAAAGGCCAGGGTGAAAAATTTGTGTTGTGGGAAACGACAAGGTCAAGGCATGAGGCAGACAATGTTGGTAGTCGAGCGCTGTTTAGGTAGTAAAGGTTGAAACGATGAGTGACCAGAACAATTTGGCCGTTTCTAGACTACGGAAACGATGGATGTGGCCAAGTCCATTCGTAGTTGAACATATGAACGGGAGGAATAGCACAAGACAGAAACGGAATTTTGAGTAAAGCAAAAGCGAGACAATGTGAGATTCATGGTGTTGTTTGATTGAAGAGCGGCGTAAATAAACTGGTTGTGAAGTATTATTGATGTAGTAGTTATATAGAGCTGTTGTCTCCATTGTGGAATGTCTAACCGGTCATAGCGAGGTTCAAGGTTATTATTAAGTCAGGTTTTGGGAGATCAAGATGGTCCCGGTAATGTTGCTGTAGACTCATTTCGCAAGGTGTTCGAGAGCTGATGATTTAATGTACCGTGGTAGATAGCCTGTCGACGATGAGGAGATGGAACAGAACCGTGAGTGTGCCGCGAAGAGATTACAGCACCGGCTATGGCTGGAGGTGTTGCTGCTGCTCGTACGATTACTTTTAGAGTTGAGATAGAGGTTTCAGGTGTGTAGCGTCCGTAGCGAATTCGCGAACGCTGTCAATCTGCCTCGCTCATGTAGGATCAGCCTAGTGTCACCACCAAGGCGTCAAAGGTCTTGGCAGCGTCGCGGATGCTGGGTAAAACCAGACTGCTGGTATTTGACCGATAGTATTGAATTGCATGTGAGAAACTAGTGGTTTAAGCATATCTTTATGGTAGTTGGGCGAACTTACTTCCCTGTAAAAATTGCGATGGCATGTTCGCCGATGCAGGTTACAAGTTATGGGACCTTGTTACAGATAATCCTCCGAGAATGTATCAAAGCTGATAGCCCACAGCGTCGGTTCGTTTGGACGCTCCGAGCGTTGGAGCGTTCGTCCAATAGAACGCCCAATCGTGACGGGTGGACCAACGTTTTGAGATTTGAAAATAGACGGTACTGGTGCGCCAAGCGATTAAGTGCCACCTGGTCATTTCCCGGCTGTGTCAACCGGTCTTGGGCCATAGGGAGGTTTTATTATTGAAATCGAAACCACAATTGCGGCTGTTACAAGAAAGCCGGTTAGCTCCCACACAGACCAATCGTCAGAAGAAATAGTATCCCGCTCCAGTACCAGCGCGTTCGATTGGACGCTTCAGCCGCTCAGGGAAGCTAAGCGTTTTGACGATTGAGATTAGAGATTGCTGAGCGTTTGTGAGCGCTCATTAAACCTATTAGGCAATAAGTTAGTTCAATCCGGTATAGTCCTTGGCTAGTGCAGAGAACGCCAATAATTTTGAGCTATTTATGAGCTTCGAGGAGAGCTCATGTTATGTACAGCTTTTTTTTAAAAAAGAATTGTGAGGTTAGAACCTCTGAATGCCTCTATTTTTGGCTGAAAAGGATGTTGTATTTATGATACCTTACCAACGCTCAAATGTTTCATACGCCTCAAGCGTTTTCAACCTAGCCCTGAGCGTTCTGGATGACGACATGGATCAATTTTGGAGCTGACCACTCGGCCCCAAACCGACTAACAGGCACCCGTCGCCAGGACTGTGATTTCAGCTTCGTATTCGAGATTCCATATGCCCGGAATCCACAAAACCGGTTAGCAACCCCACCAGTGACTGATGCATCATTTTATGCCACTGACCATGAAAGAATACGGTCTGTTATTGTCTATACGACTATACCTCTAATCTCTCCCAGCACACAAATCATTATGTCCATTACTCCGCAATGCTGAAGCCAGACATGGCAAGCAACTCATCCACACTGAGCTCTCTCGTCTCTTCCAGATCAACAGCCATGTTTTTGTTCTCCTCCGCCTCCTTCTTCAGCAGCCCGATGATCTCGTTCTGGATCTCTGCTTGATCCGGAGTCGTTTTCTCCTCTGCGGCAGCACCTCGGACCTCCTCAAGGTCGCCTCTCTTCCAGATCACCCATCTGGTCTGCACCTCGACCCTCTCACCATTAGCTTCCCAGTCATCAAAGCCGTACTCATCACCTCTTGCCACCTCTTCGAAACCATATCCCTCCATTCTCTCTAGCAGTTCCTTGCCCATATTCTTCGTCGCCTCATCTCTCAGCGGATATCCTACCAGCACTCTAGCACTAGGGGAGTCGTCCTTGAGATTTCCCTCAATGGCATTAGCCAGCAGCGCCGGATGTGCGGTCGAGTAAAGCGGATCAACCGCCAGTACGACATCGTACTCTCCCTGCCCACACAAGAACTCCTGATCCCAGTCCAACTCTTCAACATCAGCGCTACCACCGCGCTTCTCAATCAGCCAGCGATTAGACTCCACGTTCATCTCCAGGTTTGGCACGATCTGTGGCAAATCAGTCAACGTGACATCGGTCTGCCACAAGGCCGCAGCAGTAAGACCCGCCAGGCCGGTTCCGGAGCCAAGCTCAAGGGTGTGTGGCGCGGACAAGTGAGAGAGGTGCGACGACGCAATAGCCCGCAACTTCTGGCTCATCAAATACGCACTTCCCCAGGTCTTGAGTCCCAAGTCATCTCCCGTGAGGGTCGGCTCATGCAGAGAAATCTCCAGATCCTCCTCATTCTCATTACTACTCTTAATCTTAAAACTCCTCGTAATCGCCGGCATGCCTGCAAACTTGTCAGCCTCCTTGTCGTCTCCGCGGGAATCTTGGCCGCGGATGCGGGCAGCCTGGTGACCAGGCCTCCGTGCACGCCATCAGACAAAAGCCTTCGAACAACTTACACGTTCTCCCACTCCTCTCACTGAGTCTCGTTCCGGCCATTTCCCAGATCCTCTCTTGATCTTCCGGCTCAATCCAAGAAAGTGGCGAGGAAATAATTTTGGTTAGGTAGGAAGCGATGGCATGGCGATCTTCGCTAGGCGTATTGGCTGCGTCGTTCAGGTCCCAAGATTGCGGTTTCACGGCGAGGGATTCAAGGGCGGAGAGGAGCTTGTTGAAGGGTGGTTTGGTGTAGAGTTGTGGGAGGTCGAAGACTGAGAGGTGTCAGATGATCGTGCATGCTGCAGAGATTTGAGATCTGCCGCATAGCAGGGATGTGATACTTACCATTGATTGGCACGCCGACCTTGGACGAGGTGCTTTCGGCAACGGAGTCCCGTCTAAGAACGTCTTCTTCAATAGGTGCCATTTCCCGTATTTTTTTGTGGCGTTCTATTTTTTTCTATTTTCTTAGCTAGAAAGTTTGTGTCGCAAACCGTCTATGCTTCTAGAACGAATGTATAAGGGAGTCTAAGAAGAAATATAGAGAGAAAGTAAAGTTTTTCGTCCATCCACGCAAAATCAATGTTTTTCTGGAGAATATGTGCTCGTCGTCGCCGCTATCAAAGATATCTTGGAAGTTGTCAAAACTTGGCACAACCATGGTCTTGTGAACGGAGTTATGTTGTTCCGCGCACAGACGCACCGGTTGGGGACCGTGATTAATGGTGATGGTCGTTCCTGTCGCGATGCTGATGGCACCCAAGAGACGGTAAGACGTCGACGCCACAAACCTTATTTGAGCCTCGAACCTGTGGATTCTGTGCGACATTCGTTGTAGCTGTCATTGAGGCCATTGAGCGCGCGTTTGGCAAATCAAACACCATCGAGCTACAGAACATGTGAACAAGATGATTCTGGGCATCTTCTACGCCCGTTTCCTTCCACAGGAAGGTAAGGCGTGACATTCCATCACATCTCCGTCACCCCTTTTCGTTGCTGTACTTACGGTCCTGTTCTTGCCATTGCCCACATTAACTCAAACTAGTTTACGATTCCAAGGATGCTCCCTACATCGGATCTGGTCTCGTACACATCTCCATTCCCGACCATCCTACTAACCAACAACTCCAGGCATCAAAATCGTCCACCAAATACCACCAGGATGTTTCGTCCCAGAAATGGGCATCGACGCTCCACCCATGTTGGACTTCAATCCCATCACTGAATTCATCATACCTCGTCAGGCATTCTGTAATAGATACATCACAGTACGCTCGCCGTGTGGGCAGTACCGCATCCTAGGCTTCCCAGTCTGCATTAACGATACAAAGTATCAACGCAACCAATTCATTTTTAACTTCGGCATAATCACCTCCATCGTATCTGACAACGTACCCTACGAGCCCGTTGTGCGCCGTCTCGCAACTACTTTCACGGAGATGGAAGTCCAGGGCCAATTCCTTTCCGAAGAAGGACGGCTGATGGGAGCGGGGAAGGAGGATGGGAGAGATATAGGCGGCTTGCTGGAGATTATAAGAGAGGATTTGAATAACTACAACGAATGCATGATACCCGTCGATGACTCAAACGCTATAAACATGAAGCTCTTCCCAGCACAAGACGACCCTCCACCCGTCAAATCATGGCACGTGCCTATCGCCAAACTGCGACTCGAGGACATAGTAGACGATCGTTGGGATTTGACGATGCGAAAAGTCATCCCGTGTATAGACGGCATCAGCGACGTGCGCCGCATTGCGTTGAAGGCAGATGTCAGCCTTGAGCTTACGAAACTGGCGCTGCAGCATTTATTGTATTACAAGACGATTATGTTAGTGGATATGTTTTTCTGGGGAAATATCTACGCTTTGACGCCTGTTATTAGGAATTTTATTGCGAATGTTGATGGTATGCAAGATGAGTGTGCGGCGTATGTTTTCACGAACCGGCCGAGGGAAGCTGGGTACTACCTCTGTAGGTTGTTTGGGAGCTTTTGCCAGGGAAGGACGTTGAAAAAGTGGCTGAAGTTGCACCTTGATGAAGGATTGGAGGCTATGGATGGACTTGATGTGAGGAGGTTGGTGCAGTTCGGGGTTATCAAGAGTATTCTGAGGCGAGTGCACAGGTTCCCGGTGAGCGGCCATCGTTTGGCTATCCTGGCGAAGGGAGGAGGAGAAGCGAGTGAGGAGGAAGGGCCGCAGCTGGAGAAGTATACGGATGGGATGCATCATTTTGATCAGATTGTTACCGAGTTGAACTGGAGTGAGCCGGAGATCATGAAGGGGTTGAGTCAGTTGCCGGCGAGGGATGTGCGCATCTTGTATAGATGAAGAGCACCCGAGGTCCAGGTGGACGGAAGGCAACTGAGGCGAGGCAAATGAGAGAAGAACCAGTGCCTTCGGCCACGCGGAATTGATGATCTGGATGAAGAAAAGAGGCGGATGCGAAAAGAGCGATTTGCGACACAAAGCCCTGCTGCGCCAGATACCAGGAGAACTAAAGGAGAACTAAAGTAAACCGGTGTAGACTTCCATAAGACGGAAGTGGTGCAAGACGACCAGGTGACCGCCGCGAGATTACGACGACCTTTTAGAAGCTGTCCAAAGGCGTATCAGAAGGAAAACGAACTGCAACTATGGAAACACCAACTTCCAGCCCTTCAAGCTCATAAAAACCGCATTACTAGACCCTGGGCGCGAACCAATTTGATCATGATCCTTTGATTTCAATCTCATATTCAACTCATGATAACCAAGCTCGCGACTGCGATCTCAACCACAACGGAAGATGAAGATACAATTCACAACACAACCAGCATGTCACGTTCATGATCAAGGTCAGACTGTAAGAGCAAACCGGCTTTGCTGCAAGTTCCAATAAAAAAATTCGATTCACAATTCGACGTACATTTCATAAATCTACTTCTCAAAATGCTAACACCGGAGGGGTAGAAGATAGCCGGTTTTAGGAGCACCAAGATCAAGTTTCCAAATTAGATGTCAGTTTAATGATCGTGGCGCCTACGGGCGAGGCCCACAATAGCTTATCCCACAATGAACTTGGTCAAAGTTATCAACTTGTTTCCAGAAGGGGTGGACTGTGCCAAGTCCTTATTTGATAGGACGAAACCTCGACACACCGGGCAGAAATGGCTGCGTTTCTGCGTTCGCTTTACTTAGGTTTAACCCCGTACGCCTCGGCATTTCCGGACTCACTTCTGTTATCGCCGACATACGGCGATGGGAAATGACTTTGGTGCTGGGTTCCCCGGCGCTTGTGCCCATCAACACTAACATACCGCCAAATACGGCCTAGTAAGGAACATGCGGCCAATGCCAACCAGGATCAACGATTCTGACCATAAATCTAGGCCAGAAACCCTAGAAATATGGAACCATGATCAAGACACCAGCTGGAAGCGCCGGCTATGACGCGGAACCCAGCGAACGGAATCAAAGACCTCTCACATTTCTCCATGGTCAAATCGTGCCGTCCGTGGGAAGAGTGTTTCTACCAGACTTCACTTCACCATTACGACAAATTGACCTGTTGACAACTGGTAACGAAAGATTTCAAGACTTGAGGTACAGTGGTGTCGCAATTGGTGCCGTTCGCGGCCCTTTAATCCATACCTATGCGATTGCAGCAAACGGATGATGTCGCGAACTTGCGCGCTACGCAAGGCACAGTCCTTGTATTGTGGATGTAGTTATGACACCTGACACCTCGCCTCAGACGGCCAAAGGCATATCCTGACTCGACGACAACAAACTCATTTGAAAATCCGCATCATTTCAACAGCAGAGCATAATTTTCCGACATCATCACTTTTCGCCGTGAAATCCTGGAAAGTTCTCCCTTAGTACCTTTCCACGTCGACTCGTCGGGGTTAATGCGGGACATCTGGAGAGTTTTTGCGCCGTCTTACCCACGTCGTGCAAACCGTCATGGCGGACCAAGCTCGGGCTAAAACGCTCTGGGACGCCGAGATCCCAGCAACCTCGTATTCAAAATGGCTAAAATGGATTGGGTGCTTCAAAGGTGCTCTGACCTGCAAGTCCAAGGGGACCTGCAGGTGGATGCTAGTGCTTAAGGCTGAATTGGACCAGCTCGAAGGTGTTATTGAGGTTGGCGAACTGGATCTTGTTGGCAATGGTGCAATCAAAGGTAGGGATGGAGTGGTGGCGACGACCACAACCTCTCACACCTACATCAATTTCCACAAAGCACACCGCCGGCCAAACGCTCGCTGCGAGCACCAATTTGGGAGGCGACCGACCCTAAATAGGCAGCAGAGCTTGCTGCACCTCTGCAGGAGACAGTGATTCCGCACAACCAAGTATCTCAAGTTCCTGTAGGAGTTCGCCCCGCAAATTTGACACCTCATCTTGTGTCGGTAAGAGGCGGAGCAATGAAGCCTCGTCTTACTGCCCGTCGTGATGGGGGTGTTGAAAAAAGTGTACCTGCAGCAGCGGTAAGCTAGTCGGTTGTGGGTGGGATTTCCTTTTCTTTTCTCTCTGTCTCTCCCTCTTTCTTTCCAACCTTTTACGCATAATCGCTCCAATCGACCTCTAAGCGGCATCTCCAAGATACCGTGCAAACATTTGTTTGCGTCCATTCTTTTGACGATTGGTGCAACACCCACTCTTTAGGCTTTGGCCATATTACAGTCCTTTCAGAGATATTTACGGTTCATAAGTTGAGATGGTTGGATTTAAGAAGATTACAGTTGTGGCCACGTTTTTGTTGGGAGCTGTTGTTGCTCAGATCTCCCCTGAGGCAGATATTCCAAAGGCGGGAGATGGCCAGAGAAAACTGATAGTTGGCTATTGGTATGCTCATCGAACCCCATATTTGACCAAGGGCACAGACTAAGGATCACTCAGGGGCCAAGGCGCAAACCAGAAGCGTCTCAGAGATTACTGTGGCTCTACCAACTGGGATGTCATCAACCTCAGTTTCATGCACTTGTTCCCGGCACAAGCCAACGGTTATGGAGGAACCAACTTTGGTAACCAGTGCTGGGACCCAGCAGCAGGCTACAGTTTTGATGCACCAGGATATAATGGCAAGGACGACGATAGCAAGAACGCCCTCCTAACCCACTGTCCTACGATGGCCTCGGATATCCAGTACTGTCAGAGGCAAGGAAAGAAAGTTCTCTTATCCCTTGGTGGTGCCACCAACCGGTACCAGCTCACAGGCATCAGGGATGGCGAGGACTTTGCGTTGCATCTCTGGAAGGCATTCGGGCCTGCTGATTCACAATACATTGCCCAGGGAGGTGCCCGTCCGCTCGATCCACGCGAGAACTTCAACTCGTACAACGACGTTGAAACCTCGCTCTTCACCGTGCTCGATGGTTTCGACCTCGATATTGAACACGCTCCTACTGATAACTCTGCTGGCTACATCGCATTGGTCAACAAGTTGCGCACCTTCTTTGATGCTGCCAAGAAGGCTGGCGGCAAGGATTACTGGATTACTGCGGCACCACAATGCCCTCAACCAGACAGCAACATGGATGTCATGATCAACAAGGCCAAGTTCGATTTGATCAACGTCCAGTTCTACAACAACCCAGCCTGCTCACTCCGCACCTTCATCAATGCCAACAAGAACACGAACGCCAACAAATATCCAAATCCAGCCAGCAAGAATACTTTCACCCTCGACGCCTGGTCCGCGAGACTCGCTACCGGAGCCTCCAAGGATGCCAAAATCGCCCTCGGCACGTTGGGTTCTCAAACCGCCAGCTCCAAGGGTTTCGTTGACCACTATGTTGATCCAACTGAGCTGAACAAGATTATCGATGCGTTTTATTGCGACAGGAGGTTCGCCGGTGTCATGGTTTGGGACATGTCGTACGCCGATTACAACAGAGTTGGGAGCTTCAACTGGCAGCAGACTATGAGACAGAAGTTTGATGCCCGGAAGCCTTGCTCTGGCGACCCACCGGCGCCAACTGTTAAGCCAAGACCAACTGTTACCAGCACCACCATCTCCAGCACTTCTACGTCCTTGACGCCCTCTTCGAATTTGATTTCTACCACTTCATCAACCAGTTCCATGTCGTCGTCATCGTTATTGTCATTCTCAAGCTCCTTGTCCTCTTCTTCATCTTCATCATCAAGCTCTAGCTCCAGCTCGTTAATTGCCTCACCAAGCACGATTATCAGCACGACCACCGAGTCTTCAACCCTAAGCCAAACCAGCACTTTGGTGACGTCCTCCGAGATTCCAACTTCAACGCTCGAGCCTAGCACAATCCAGTCAACCAGCACGCTTGAATCTAGCACAGAAATTTCATCCACCAAGATTTCGTCAAGCACTCTTGAGTCTAGCCCGGAGATCTCCTCCGCGGAAATTCCATCAAACACCCTCGAGAGCAGCACAGAAATCTCGTCGACCGAGCAGCCATCAAGCACTCCCGAGAGCAGCACAGAATTCTCGTCGACCGAGCAACCATCAAGCACCCTCGAGAGCAGCACAGAAATCTCGTCGACCCTCGAGAGTAGCACAGGACTCTCGTCGACCGAGCAGCCATCAAGCACCCTCGAGAGCAGCACAGGAATCTCGTCGACCGAGCAGCCATCGAGCACCCTCGAAAGCAGCACAGGAATCTCGTCGACGGAGCAGCCATCAAGCACCCTCGAGAGTAGCACAGGAACCCCGTCGACCGAGCAGCCATCAAACACTCTGGAGAGCAGCACAGGAATCTCGTCGACGGAGCAGCCATCAAGCACTCTTGAGAGCAGTACGGAAATTTCGTCAACTGAGCAGCCATCTGATCCCATTCCAAACGCGACCGATGTTTATTCTAGCAAATTCTCGTCCTCCATTCTTCCAACTGAAGTTCATACGACTGAAGTTATCCCACCTCCCAGCGAATTTATCACCATCATTGTGCCGACGTTATCAGGCGTCTCCCCTTCTGAGATCCCAAGCCAGTCTCTTGAAAGTTATACCATTCAGTCAAGCATCAAATCTAGCGCCACGTCTGAATACATCCCAAGCGGCACCGGCATCTTTCCACCCCAGACTTCGGGTTCCGTGCTCCCATCCGGCAGCGTGAACGGCACAGCTAGCATTCACTTACCAGAAGCCGAGCCAACCGATTACCCAACCTACACTCTCACATTCACCACCACAACCGTGCACACCATCAGCTCGTGCGCACCGACTGTCATAAACTGCCCATACGGCTCTGTCACCACCGATACCTTGACCCGCTTGACGACTTACTGCCCATCTCCAAAGCCAACTGAGGCACCTCAGGCAACCGACAGGGCGCCAGGAAAAGACATCACGACCTCTGATGGAACTGCATACAGCACCAGCACCGTATATACTTCAGTTATTCGCACCGTGACCGCCTGCTCAGGCAAGACAGTCTGCAACGAGGACGAGAGGACTACACATCTTACAACCAAGACATATATCCTTTACGAGACTCTGTGTCCAATTGCCGCTACACAAACTCCAGAGGCTGTCCCAACCAATGCAGCCCATGGCCATGGACATGGCAAGTTCCACAGCAAGCCGCACAACAACGGCGAGAAGGAGTACGAAAAGACTGTTGTTGTCACGCATGTCAATGTCGTTGTGCCTGTTACTGAGCAGCCGGAAGAATTTACGACTCTGCGCTCCACTAGTGTTTTTTTCACCGTCCCAGCTGCCGAGGAGTCGCCAGTTGGTGGTGGCCCAGGTGGCGATTGGGCTCCAGGGTCGCCAGAAGAGGCAATGAGCACACCGCATGTTAAGCCTTCTGGCACTGTTGGTTATGGAACGGATGTCTTCCCTATTCCTCCAGTCTCTACAGCACCAATTTTTACCGGTGGTGGGGGCCAGATTGGTGAGAGTGTGGTTGCTGCTATGGCGGCTGTTGGTTTTGCGGTTTTGATGATTTAATACCTTTCTTGAGTTGTTTATAGGGTATAGAAGGATACATATATGGCCGATATATTACTCTGTACTTGGCACATAGGGGCCAGGTTAGCCCACCACAGTAGTTTTTAATTCATGTATATACTTTATGTCGTAGTGTCATTGCAACAATCTTCCCGCAACTGCACCACTCGCCGAGGATGAAGCCATAATTGTCTGATTGTTCGTTGTTGTTATTTCATATCTCAAATTGAATTCCGCCCTGAAGCTTCCCACCATAATAACCGCGCTCACAAACGATCCATTCAGTATAAATTGAGGTGGGTGTTGGAGGGCCACGACACTCGCTACACTCACAACTCGAAGAACACTCCCCTAGCCTCACTATCAAACGCACCCCCTCAAACTGTTGAGGATGATGGACGTCCTGGGCCCTTCTAGAAATTAGAGAATAAAGGGGCAGTGGTTGATTGCCTAGCAAAGCGTCTAGGCTAGTTAGACGCTTCCATTGTTTATGCGACCTCCATAAGAAGGACGCTTTTCCCCGTAGATAGTAAAACGCCGAAAAATGAATGAGTTACGAAAACATCAGTTACAACACAAACATGCCTGGGATCTTGCAAAGCATGGCGAGCAATTCTGGCCCGCATGGCTCCTCTTTATCCAACCAGAGTCCGTCGGCAAGTTTGCCTATAACCCAGTCTGCTGATGCTCTGTCGATTGCCAACTCGTGTGCAAGGCCGAGAAGAAAAGTGTTTGGTGGTTCTGGTTCTGCCTCGATCAAAGTTGCCTGTACCCAGTCTTGGTAGGTTTTCAAAAATATATTCTCGGTGGCGAAATTCGTGAACTCATCCTTATGGGTGACGTCTCTGAATATAAAGCCTTTAAGTTGGTCTTTTTGAAAGTCCTCGAACTCTTTCTCAAAGCTGTCCCAGTTGAATAAAGGTGGCTCAAATTGAAGCCTCGCGCGGGGTTTACGTGGTTGTGGGCTAGAATTATGTTATTTTTTCTTATTCTTTCTGTTTATAAATCGTGTATGGCATCGATCATTAAAAATTTGAGCTCACGGCGTCAACTGCTTTGGTTTTCTTAGGACTGGTGGCCGTTTTGGCTTTACGACTTGAGCTGGTACTTTGATGCTCAGATGCTGGGAGGGGGCTATAGGTTCTGGACGTTTTCTCGATGAGGACGTCGCGTCGGCCATATTGGCCGTAATTGGTCAGCTACTTTATTTGAAGCTAGCGAGTTGGAAGTTGAAAATGAAAGTAGAAGTTCTTTGCAGATTTAGATAAAAAGCTTCGTAGCTTAAACTTAAAGCTAAGCTCAGAATTTTTGCGGTGATGCTGTGTTGCGAATGAGGTGTGGTTGATGGTAATTGGGCGTCATGGTAACCAGCTGACACAGCCGACAGCCAAAAGGTTGCACAAGTCATAAACTCAGCTGGGGTTTGGATAACAGAACAGCCCTACAAGGGTTGTGGCTCAAACCGAAACAGGATGAATTATTAGGAGTAAAACTGATTTGTTATGCTTCTCACTAGGCCGCATATTGATGACACCCTACCTTGCCCTTAGATTGGCTCCGTTTTAGACTCACGTTACCACACGTCTTGCTTTTCCCTGCACAGATTCTAAAACTGTATAGCTTCAATTTGACATTCGCTCTTGCCTAGGCTACAGCACTAACTATAGCATTGGCCGGCTGGTCGGTGCATCACTCACCTTTTAAATCTCAGCACGCTGCAATCAGGGCTCCAATCCGACCAAGCATAGCCTTCTTCTTCACCCCCCTGTGTCCTGGAGGTTACTTGTATGTGTGGTATTCTTATTTCTCCGTACTATACAGTCTTCCCATCAAATGCCCCATACGCCGTCAATGCCACGCTTCCCTCACAGTCCTGCTCTTACAGCCCGTGGGCGCTTCGTCGAATCTGCCGACACCGTTCGTTCTACACGACTTGTCCGTATGATCGAACTTTGTACTCGTACATGCCCCTCCACTCCATCCTCTTCAACTGCGTCAAAACCTATATTGGTTTCGCATCAGATGTCTCCTTCTAGCCGCAAATGCTCGCTCTTCCCGCTTTCCTTGCTGCACTCGGCCTGCTCGTCTATTTCCTCTTGTGTGGTCCAACCATCTGTGGGTACATTCTCGACAAATGGTAGTTGATGGTATTCTTCTTCTGGTTCGTTGGTCTCTGCAATCGTCTCATTAGCCTCAATTTTCTCCTTGTCCACGACTCCGCAGCAGTCTGCCTCAACAGCGCAGGCTGCCAAGCAATATCGTCCGCAATCGTTTCGGTGGGGATATCGTACTGGAACGTCCATGCATTTCCTCAACGAAGTCTCAAGGTTGGCGCATCCCTCAACACTGTAACCAGAGGATGCCCAGCAGTCTGTTAACCAGTCAGCCTCCATCAATCAAATCATAAATAACCGATCTTCCCCCATTGTCATCCTACCGCCGCGGCCGGTGTTGTGGAATCAGGCGTAAGACGTACTCAGCACACTCGCCATAACAGTGTTGCATGGGTTCTGGTTCGCGACATTCGGCGTCTTAACGCGCAAATGTGGAAGAGGCGGCAGGCGAGTAACCTTTGCCTTGACGGCGGTAGATCCTCTTGGTGGCATGATGGCGGAATATATGAGTACAGAAAAATCGAAATAACTGCGTATCCGTCGTCGCTGTCGCTATGTCCACCAAAAAGTTGTCCGGTATGAGGCAGCAATTCAGGCCACAATCTGGCCATTTGGGGTGATGGACCAGCGCTAAGGTAAGTGAGGACTAGTGCGACGGCGGTCAATCAAAGCACAGGCCGATGTAAACAAAGCAACTCCTTGACCGCAACGGACGTGTATACTAACAACCAGCAATTTTACTAACCGGGCGGTGTCGCGTATGATTTTGACATTTGTTAACTGCATTTCATGATATAGTTAAGAGGCCATTCTTTTCTATTCATATTTGCGGCCAAGCGAGAACGCGATTGGAGCTATGGGACCTGTGTTTGATACAGGCGTGGGCGCAGGCGCAAAGCCTACTGACGGGTATGTCTCACATAAAATAGCGCGACGAAGCAATGAGGGATTGAGAAATTGATACTGAATTATTTTTAGGGAGATCACAAAATCGGCTTTCGTGCCACAACCAAATGGTAAACTCGTCCATGCTTGGGATCGTGCGCAAGTTAAAGCTCATGCGCCGCGACTCGAGGGAAAGAAAGTCTGGAAGAAGCTGCTCAAGGTTTTGGGAGCTGGCGACAACGAGGCCAAGCTTCAGCAAGCTCAGGCCGAGCTATCCAAGGACGGCGCTGGCTCGAGAAAGAAGAGGAGGACATCTGGCACCAAGCAGCTCATTCGCGACGCGGAGTGGAAGGGCACCGAGTGGGAAGGCTTCGGAGACGACATAATGAAGGACGTGGCACAAACCTCGAGCGAGAACACGAACGAGAACGACACCACACCAGTTGCGAAGAAGCGCAGGGCCAACGACAAGATTGTCACTCCGAGGAAGCCTTTGCGACAGGTTACTATCAACGAGCAAGGTGCCAGCTCAATCGGTTCAGGCCAGCAGGCTTTGGACGACGCAGTTGCGATCGCAAAGCGTGCAAAAAAAGCTATGCGCAAGAGCGGTCTTCGCATGTCGATGCTAGTCGACGAGAACACCGAGGCAGCACCACAGAGCGAAGCGCAGGCCGCGCGTCCTATTCTGGACAGCACACAACATGCGCCATCTGCAGGGGCGGCCGCATCGGTGACAATTTCCATGTCTCCCTCGCAGATATCTCCAAGGAAGAGGATTGCGATGCGCAAGTCCGGGCTCTCTGCAGCCGCCGTGCTTGGTGCAGCCAAGAGGGCCAGTATGGGCGAGACACGTCGCCTATCAGGTGCACTCTTCGCCGAGGCCTCGCCAACCACAGTGGTCACAACCATCGATTTCGGCACCACGACCGCGACTAGCATAGAATTCGGCAAGAACTGTCCTGCTCCTGTTGGAACACCCGTTCGCACGCGTATCGTTCCGCCGATGCCTAAGACGGCACCGGCTAAGATACAGCCTACCAGGAGCGAGATCGAGCAGGAGATGGCCAACTTCTTCACACCCATTCCGCGACTGAAGAAGGTTAAGAGACGCAGCTCACCAATCAAAAGCTACCTGCAGCAGTTGTTAGAGAACCAGGGCACATCATTTGCGACGAACGACAAGGTAGAGGATGACAAGCCGGAATCGATTACACCAGAGATGCAGGTCGACAGCCCACTGGGATTTAAGTCGATTGCCGCCGTCGCCTCACCGAAAGACACCAGTTCGCCTTGTCCTGTGAAGCACAAGGTTGAGAGTGCGATAATTGAGCTGACGGGGCTGTCGGCCGACGCCAAGGAGGTGCGCTTGGATCCCGACCTGGTGCCCGATCTGTCGATTTCGAGAACGTCGGCGATTACAGATAGCGAATCAGAGGGGCGTTCGGATGCGGAGGATGATGATGTTTCGATGGTGAGGGATGAGAGTATATGTGCTGATGAGGACCCGGAGGATCAGTTGAGGGCGGAGCTTGCTGCTCAGCACTCTAGAGAGCCTTCGCCCGGCCCCCAGGAAACTGTTCAACCGGTTGCCGATGCCGAGACGCCAAAAATCCAAGATGAGGATGACCTCATGCTTGATGTAGCAGATGAGCCTTCAGCTGAGCCAGCTAATGTCTCGAACCGCTCGCCGGCATATATCCACTCATCTTTCACTGCCGAGGCAGTCATGGCTACCGTCGCTACCGATCCAGCGGCATCAAGCTCTGACACCAGTGACTCGAACGAGCCTGCCGTAAACCCAACAACCGAAGCCGTCACCAGTTACGAGGACGAGGAGACCGCCATGTTGCTCGCCTTCATCACCAAAAACCAGGCCAAGAAGCTCTCCCGCACATCGCCAAAGGCCAAGCTAGCTGCTTCGCCCCTTTCTGCATTGGGCGTGATCAGTGGAAATGCCTCTCCACCACCGAAAAAGGTGGCGAAATCCTGTTCTCTATCCAAGAAGTCGAAGAAAACCACATCTGATGTTGTGTCTGAGATTTTTTCTTCCGATGCACCTGACGCCGAAGCTCCATCAGCTGCCGAGTCAACAAGTGTTAGGAGAAGCACGAGGGCTAGCAAACTCCCAACTGTGAAGTCCGGCATTCCAACACCATCATTCATCCCGGTCCGTCTCGGCACAGATGAAGTGAAGGCACCAGTAAAGAAGGAAAAGACGCTCGAGCAGATCACCAAGCTCAACACCGGCAAGAACAAAGCCGGCTGCCTACAGCCTATGGTCGTGCTCAAGCGCCTCAAGGACCAAGAGACCAGATCCAACAAGACAAAAAAAGGATCTAGCTCTCCTGATGTTCAAGTAAAGGAGGATGAGCACCCAAAGACAGGAAAGGATGGCAAGCCGAAGAAGAATCTTGTTTGGGCGGCGACGTTGACGCATGTTAGGGAATTTGATGAGAAGGATGTTGTGCGGCCGGCTGTTAAGGAGAAAAAGGACATCAAGTATGAGAAATCCAAGGCAAAGAAGGGTGACGAGAAGCCTGCGGATGGCGCCAAGAGGGTGAGGGTTGGCACGGCGTCGGAGAGAGCGAGTAAAATCGCGCTGGGAATGGTTGCTAATGGAACGCCGGCTAAACCCACGACGGCAACGAAGAGAAAGCTGAGGGAGCCCAGTGTCGGTAAGGATAAGGATGGCGAGGTTAAAGGGAAAGAGGAAAAGAAGATTGAGCAACCGAGGTTGACGAGGAAGGACCCGGAGGCTAATGGGGGTGAAAAGAAGGAGGAAGTAGAAGCTGCTCCTGCTGTGGAGAAGAAGGTTAGGCAGCCACAGTTGAAGAGCCCTACGAAGATTGCTGCTGCAAAGAAGGCCTCCTTGGCCCTCTGAGCATGCCTGTATAGACTTGTAAACGCACAAAGGTGGATGAAGTTGTAATGACGGTGGTTTCTTGTAAATTATTGGCGCGGATACCTACTGTACAGTGGCTTTGCTGTATATATCGGAATGGCGTTCAATGGTGTTTGGGGATATATGAAAGACGTGTTGATAGCTCGTAGTTTAGGTGCTTTTCTGTAATTGAGTCCACTTTTCATCAGTTTTTCCGATGAGGTTATGCTCAAATTTGGAAATAGTCCATGGCTTTTGTTATCGCAAGCCGGATAAATGCCGCCCCGATTGTGTCACGGCACTTGAGTGACAGCGGGCGGGATGGACAGCAACGACAAATCAAACCTCAAGCTTTTGTTTTTCTCCAGAGTTATATTCTGACGTGTTGATCAATTCCAAATTTCAAGAAGGCTAGCAAGCTCTGGCATGATGTCGGAGCCTACACTCACCCACTGGCTTGTCCGCACCGACCCCCTCCTCTCCACAATCGACACCTCGCTTCCACCAAAAGAGCAGAGGAAACAGTTTATGAAGCACATAATTGTACCATTTCACTTATAGCCGACTCGTGTCTCACAAGGCCCTGAAACTAACACGCTCCAGACGTCATCCACGTTTTCACTCCTCGCACCAGATCAACGAGAATCAGTACTGAAATATTTCTTCCCCCGAGACGCCGCCATGTCTCTGGTCTCCCACCTCCTTAAAAGCCTGATAATCAAAGAATCAACCAATCGGGAGTGGGTTTTTTGTGTCGCGCGGCAGAAACCTGATGTCAATTCGGGAAAACCCTACTACGTATCAATGCCAGGCGAAACGGAAGTATCATTCAACGTCTCCCACCAAGCCGGCACCGTAGCCTTAATCGCCCTCTCAGGGTCCTCCGCCAACGAATACGACGTTGGTATAGACGTAGTCTGCGTCTCAGAACGCAATGAGGCAGAGAAAATACTCGACGGTGACGATGGATCGGAACGCAGAGAGGAGTGGGAAAACAGATTCAACGACTTCATCGACATGCATGCCGAAGTTTTTGCGCCTTCCGAGATCGCGGCCCTTAAAGCTCCTCAAGGAAATGAGAGCCAAGGGGCTGGTGGACGAGACGGGAAGGCGTTGGCGACGGTGGAGGAAATTGTGAATGCGAAGCTCAGGAGATTTTATGCGCTTTGGTGTTTGCGGGAGGCCTATGTTAAGATGACAGGTGATGCACTTTTGGCGGATTGGTTGAGGGAGTTGGAGATAAGGAAATTTGGGGTGCCCGGGGACGGAGAAGAGATGGAGAATAATGAGACCTGGTTCAAAGGGAAGAAGTTGGAGGATGTGAGGATGATAATTGTGGGTGCGGGAAGCAGTTATATGGTTGCTAGTGCTGTAAGAAGAAAGGATAGACGGGAGTGGGAAGGGGGGTGGAGGGAGATGGAGGATTTGAGTGTTGAGGAGGTGGTTAAAAGGGCGAAAGTCCAAGGATGAGCGGCTTCTTGATCACATACCGTACTATTTCGTTTATGTGCTGCATTCGGAATCCTATGGTATCTACGCCCCTCGATTTCCTTCTTGCACTCGATGCATTCTCCGAGCTTCAAACGCCAGCAGCAGTAACAGCCGCAACTACAACAGCAACGGCCCTAACCCAAGCTGTCACCTCGGCCGCTGCCGCAGTAGAAGTTCAAGTAGACGTAGCCTCCGTCGGAGTCCTCAACAAAACAGTCTGCGCATTCCAATTCCCGACAAAAGCCGGATTCATCATATACGTTAATCTTTCCTCCTCAGCCCCCCGAGGTCCAGTCATACTCAAATAATCGGCATCGAAGTCGGCAGTCACGCCCTCACGTCACGCTCTAACAGTCGGCCAGGCGCCCTTCGGTATCCCTGTCTCCCTGATGTGCCAGTCGACCTCATTCGATCTCCAGTAATCCGGTACAAATGAATTAGGATTCAGTGTTAGCGCGGTGGTGGTACCGAATTTAGGGGAACATAAGACCCGTAATGTCAGTCAGAGGGCTGTCCGAGCCCGGTTCGTGAGGGGTCTTATATCATGAGTGGGTCTTGTAGCTGAGTAAAAATTTAACGACACTTGGGTGCATGCAACGCGTCATACGCCAGTTCTGAAGAACCCCATTTTTCTCACAGCGAGGCGCATCGGCATTACCACAACCCAGCTCAGATAGTGGGAAAATTCAAAGATCTGAATTGAGAACCAGAAGAAGCACAGCCACCGCTCTAGGGAGGAGGCCTGTGACGGCCGTGAGCATGAGATGGAGGAAATACTGCATCAAGCTTTCGTAAATGCTGGGGCTAAAGGGCGCTGAGTAGGATTCAGATGGTTCCTCAGAAGAGCTAAGCAGTTTTACCGTGAGCTCTATCCTGAGCGCGCGGTACCCAGATATGATGGAAGATGGACATACCTCGGATTTCAATTTTCTAACGGTTCATTTCAAGACATCCGCAAGGGCTATGGCATCCGCAACCATCGCAAGGCAAAGCAAGCACAACGAGCACCGGAGGGGCCGGGAGCGGAGGACCTTAGAGCTAAGATTGAAGGCTGGATGAATCTTAACCGGCGTCACACAGTAATCGCCCCCGATTTTCATCTTGACAATACACCTAAAGATGGTGCTCCTGCTGTCGACCGGTTAAGCTTTCAGAAATGGCGAATATGGACCAGATACCTACTGCTTTCGAATTCCTAGACAACAGGGCATACGGCTTTAAGGGGGCCAAGGCAGTTTGGCTTAAGGAAGCACGCTCCGGCTGGGATGGGCGCCAGGCCGCTCTTCAAGTGTGTGTTTTTGAAGACGGGATTCAGCGCCGTTTGTCTATGCATTTCGTTTATGGCGCTTAGATCTTGCACGCCAGCCACAGGAGGCAAGAATGAAGGAGCTACAACAAAGAGGTCGAGGTTATGTTTAACCCAGAAGCTTGGACAAGCAAAGTCACCACACGACACTGGCTCAAGTACATCTACAAGCCTGCCACGGCTTATCCAGCTGGAAACAAAGAGCCTCGACTCCTTGGCCCTGTCGCAATTACTGGCCATAACACTCAACCAATCATGGATGAGCTTAAGAACTTGCACTGCACCGGTTATGTCCAAGTTCTGATATTGCTATCAACCAGCCGCTTAAAGCACTCATCAAGAAAGCTCCTGACCGGCATTATGATCAGCATGAAGCTGATTACAATGCTGGGAGATGGTCAACCGTTGGAGAGCGGAAAGCGTTACTCACTCATTGGGTAAATGAAGCGTGGGGTACTCTCCACAACCAGTACAAGGACACCATTATCGGCGCTTTTCGCAAGATGGGAATGGGCCTCAACCTTGACGGCTCGGAGGACAGCGAGCTTCAAGTCAAAGGACTTGAGGATACTGCCATCGATGATAGAGTCATGAAGCTGAGGCAGCACTAGCAACAACAACCACCGAAGCAGAAGACAGAGATGAAGCCGCGGCCGTTGAGAGCCAAAGTGAGAGCAAAGAGTCAGAACCAGAGCCAACCATAGCAGCGCAAGGAGCCATAAATCGCGGTGCTCGAGAGCCGAACTGGCAACACTTCCAGACACTACCATTTCAGGACTTTCAGCCTGAGATCTTGGAGGGCCGCAGAACCAGAAAGCGAGAACGGCCTCAAGGCTGCTACTTCACTACAGCTGAAGCCAACTCACCTACCACTCCTGTGGTTTTAGAAGACGAAGCTGATGTCACTACGGAATCAGATGAGGACACGGCCGCCAGCGTAGACGTTGCTAGTTAGATTTACTTTCAGGTGAGGACCTAGAAGACTTCAAGATAGCTTAGTTGTGTAGTCAATACAAGTTTAGTCTTATAACCCAATCCCGTTGTCACAAGAATCCGTCCTCAGGAACCGAGTCTTATATCTCGGGTAGACTTATAAATCGTGTCTTATACACCCCTAAATTCAGTATTTAGCATAGGTAGCAATAATTTCAGAACTTACCTTCCGCGTCGCGCCCTCCCACCCCCACAAGCTCCAAACTAACTGGCACAGCCAGTAAAAGTCATGGATGTCGTCGTGGGTCGTCCGACTCCAGCCCACGCTCTGCCACCGTTCGTCGGATGCGCCGCCGAGTGAATTCCGGGTTAAATATCATAATGGCTGTCAGTATGGTGGCCATGGCCCACGGCCACCTTTATCGGGAACTCTTGAGGCTCCGAGTCTCACCTTTGGGTCGTCGTCTGCCGCTCCCAGCGAAACTCCAGTTTCTACCACGGACTCGAACTCTCCCATCCTGCTGGCAGCGCAGTGGGCAGTGGCATCGTCAGCACTGTTACAGATGGGATCCCGGAAGAGTTTAGCAGCGAAGTTCAGAGCTCCATCGAAACCTTCCCAACTTCATCTCCTGTTCAGACACAGGAATAAACGACAACCTGCAGCTGCCAGCCGTAGTGACGAGAGCCGGTTACTTAGTCACAGAATCAATGGCACATTCATTGGCTTCCATGTGCGAATGGGCTAGAGAATTCAAAAGAGGTATTCACTATTCCTCGATTCACCATACCCAAGAGGACAAACGTATATAGCGGTGCTACAGGCACCCTCTCTTTAAACGCCTCTGCTCTAGAAGATAAGACATAAACATCACCAATCTTTACAACCTTTCGCAGAGTTAAACAACTTAGAAGAACTTGACACCATGTCTAGTAGCATGGACAATAACTCCCCAAAGAACAAAGCATCCTGGTCTGAGCCAATCGCACATGACGCTATGCACGCAGTCCACATAACCTCTTCGCCAGCCAGTCAACACAAGCATATATCTAAACTTTGGAACTTTGGTGCCAACACCTACAAGAAAGAGCCGAGCTCCAAAGTCTTCGTTGGAAGTCCAGACTCCTTTATCGACCTCGTGAAGGCAATCGTACCAACGCAACCACAGAAGCTTCCAAGAGATCCGCCGAGCCCGCCGCCACCTTCTGTGCCGCCAAATACTCCGTCAAAGAGATCGGTAAGGTTTTCCCTCTCCCCATCTTCAAAGCGACCGAACAAGCTCAGAAGGGAGTCCGGCGGCGGAAGACCGACACCTTCTCCGCCGCCGAGGCCACTGCCAAATGCTCCCTCAAAAAAAAGGTTGATGTGGGAGTATCGGCCGAGGACGTGCTGCGCATGCTCTCAGGTGATATCCGACCGACTCCATCACCTCCGCCACGACCACCTCATAACATACCGTCGAAGGTTGTGGGCCACGCAAACCAAGTGAGTCTCTCCTTGCGTGATGGTGGAGGCGGAATGGGAAGGCTGCCTATGAGTGCGCACTTTGGCTTCGGACTCGATGATCTGAGGGAATTGAGGGAGAGCGGAGGTTGTTGCTAGGTTTGCGCGTGGGCATTTTCCGAAGATGAATGAAGGGCTGACGTCGTCGATCATACAGGACGCAAAGACTGGCAGTCCGAAGGTGAGCGATAAGGCGACTAAGGAGGTCCAGATGGTAAGAGCTGCGAGAGAAGCTATTGGCGACTCAGCTCCAGCTGTCGAGAGTCGTAACGCGGAAGGGAACAAGGTACCATTGATCATACCCGGTGTTTGGCCGCCGAAGCCAGCTCCCAAGCCAAAACCATCGAAGCTTGCCGCCACCACAATTTTCGTCCCTCACATCCTGCCACCCCTTCCCGATTCCGGTGTCCCATGTCCATGCCCAGCTCCGTTCGCCGGCTCATCGCCTGCCAGGGAACCACACCGCAGACTAGCAATGGGCAACAAGGAGTGGAAAGCCTGGGACATTCCGGGAGTAGGTTTACAAGTCCTCGATCCCTCGACCTCTACCACTCCCCAACATGGTAAGGGCAAAGGCAAACGTGAGAAGCCACTTACACCAAGCAATGGTACGCCGGATCGTGAGCTAACATTCAATCCAAATAAGCCGGTGCTGCCACCGATTGCGCCCAGACCATGGAAAGGGTCTCATGGGAGAGGAGGGCGACGCCAAATAGTGCGGGGTGTGGATGTGCGTGTGAACGTTGCCATAGAAATTAGAACTGACGCAGGACAAGCTGTATTAATCGCGGAAAGAGGTGCAACTGGTTGGTGATGAGAAGTTGGATTTGCACAGACTTCCTCGAGGAGGAAGAATTCGGTATCAGCAAAAGGCCGCAGATGCCTGCTTAGTTAAGTCGTTCAAGTCAAAGAATTGAGACATCTAGACAAGAAACTCAACATCCCCACGCGGTTATGTACAGCTGGCGCTGTACCTGCTAATCGGTTGTCGTTACCGCATAGCTTTTCCTCATCTGGCTGACTCTCGGCACCGTTGTCACAAGCCACACCTGACATCAAGAAGACTTACCTCGAGAACGGGGACACTAAAACGACAATAGAAACTTCTCTCTTCATTACTACCACTGGGTATCATACTGATAGCAAACAAACTGACGACAACAGTACCGCGCCAACATCTCATCATTCAAAGTAAAAAGCCGTCTTAATAACATCCCCTTTACCCGACAACTCAAAGGCATCCTTGACGTAATCCACGCCAACAACCTTATGGCTCACCAGCCCCTCCAAACCAGGCAGACTCGGATCACCGCTTCCAGCCAATCCGGCCGCTTGCTCATAAGCGCCAGCGTACCTAAATACACCGAGCAAGTCGACTTCACGAAGTGCAGCTTGGGCAACAGGCAACGTCTGCACCGGGCTCCCCATTCCAACCATCAGCACCTTCCCCCCGGGCCTCGTGGCATAGATAGCGGTCTGCATGCCAGATTCCGAGCCCGTGCATTCGAACACTGCATCGACCTGGCCCACCAGATCTTCGGAATAGCTCCCGTTTGGGTTTCCACCTGCGGAAGAAGAAGAAGATCGCGAAGAGGAGTGGCTGTGTCTGTGATTCCCCGGCCAGTGAGCATTGCATATCTGCTCCGCCAAATCCTCCGACGCTTTAAGTTTCTCCTCGTTATTCTTCGGCGGGGACAGGGTCGGTACCACCACTCCCTTTTCTGCGAAGCCATTACGAGTGGCAAATTTAACCCTCGACACCTGGAGGTCTGCGACAACGACGCGGAGGCCGCGGGTTTTGGCTACAGCTGCTACCAAAAGACCGATAGCGCCGCCACCGAGAACGAGGATGGAGGAGTCCATGGGCAGCCGAGCACGGCTATGGGCGTGCATGGCTACCGCTAATGGCTCTATGAGCGCACCTAGTTCTGGAGACATTGTGGAGGGGAGCTTGAAGACGTGGCTTGCTGGGTGAATGATCTCAGTTTGGAGTGTGCCGTCATAATGGGGTACACTCTTCGCCGAACTTCGGAAGCGCAGCGTTGGGCAGATGTTGTACCGGCCTGTGGTGCAGAAGTCGCATATCCCGCATGAAATTCCTGGTTCGATGGCTACGAGGTCGCCGATTTGGAAGTGGGAGACGGAGGGGCCAAGCGCGGTTATATAGCCGCAGGACTCGTGGCCGAGGACGAGAGGGTGCTTGACGGCGATGCTGCCGTTGCGGTAAGAGGTGTAGTAGTGTAGGTCGGAGCCGCAGAGGGTTGTGCAAGCGATCTTGATGCGGACTTCGTTATCGGCTGGAGGGGGGAGGATTCGCTTCTCCTATGAGATTATAAGCAGGTGTAGGACAATCGGGAGAAGAACTTGGGAGAAGAAGACGTAGGCAGAAGCAGGGCGGAGAGGAACTCACGATTCTTAGGTCTCGCGGCCCATGCAGCACGACAGCCGTCACTTCAGTCCCTCCCGACACCATCTCTCCAGGAACGCCATTCGCCGAGGCCTCCTTCGGCGGAGGAGTTTTAGAGAATTTACCGCCGAATAACATGCTTCCCGGGTTCTAGGATGTTAGTTTGTTTCTGTAACTTTGGTGGTTATCCCTCAAGGCCGAACAAACGACTCGGTATATAAAGTTATTATCGACCGTCGTCATCGGTCACTTGCTGCTCGTTCCGTTGCTCAAAACGCAAAATGAAGCGCAGAAGGGTAGTGTCTAAAGTATGAGCCAAGCCCAATTCCGCTAGTTAATGATAAATACAGGACTTTTGGATATGGGATTCTTCAAGAAACACCATGACGCACGTAGGCGCAAGTAGGGGTCATGCTGTACTGTTGTACCCCGAATGTTGGTATCGGACGTCGTCTCCGGATGTGTGACGTTGAAACTGGGTCACATCGGCGCAACCAGTTGCTAGGGTGGGAGCCAACCCCGCGCCTTTTCATTGGTGAACTGCCGCCAAACGGGATCTCGGCAGGGGGCCCCCCTTCCACAACGTATACCAGATCTGCAATCAAGATGTGGGTTGGATTCTGGCCCCGTCACGTTCGACGACTTTGTGAGTTACAGTATTAATTAAAGCTATGTTTGGAAGACTTCAGAATGATACTGTATATGCGTGTTGTTTCGGCATTTGAGAGTGGAGTATGACCCCTATCAAGTGGCGCCACAGGCTATTAGTCGAGGCGCATCAACACCATTCAGGCAGGCGACACCTCGACCCAAGGACCTCGCATCAAAACTCTAATATCACGACCAGGCAGTTTGTGCGAGTCCTGAAGATTCGATCTTTGGACACCCACAGATTACGACCACAGCTCGGATTAAACTGATTAAAGCGACTTAATCGATTGATGGTAGACCGCCTACAGTCTACCAGAACTTCAAGGGCCTAAACAGTGTTGGTTGTTCAAAGATTGGTTGTTCAAAGATTGGTTGTTCAAAGATTGGGCGTCCTTGTTCAGGGTGTCCAATTCTCATCACATTTAAGTGGGCGTGGCCTCAGGTAGAAATAAGGTCAATACAAAAGAACTTCATTGTCTAAATCCAACGAAAAGAGTGTAAAGAACCAAAGAAAAGCCAAGGCGGCTACGTGTATCTGTCAGAAATCCAAAACAACTTTCTTCATCTCCGTCCCCAGTTCAGCGCCTCCTCAAGTTCTCCGTGCTCCGTTCATTACTTGTTTCTCCTTTTTCGTCCCGCATCTCAATCTCGTCTGGTCTCTCCTTGGTTGGCTGCTCAGGGAAGTCTCATGCGCGAGAGAAAGCTCTTAAGCGCGGGCCCTCTGACCCCTGGGGCCAACCGGGCGTCCATAGTTGTAATACCCGTACTTTGGTGGGTATGTTGGGATAGCGATGCTAGAGCTTGGAGTCCCGGACTCGATGGTAGTAGCCGTGCTGCTATCAGTCGGCACAATGCTACTCTCCCCAACGCTAGTTGTCTGCTCAGGACTATTCAACGTGGTGCTTCCGCCTGGAACCTCAGTAGTATCAACTGGCGCGGAAGTGAGTGTAAGCAAAGTACTTGGGAATCCCGTCCCCGTGAAGCTTGGATAGATGAACGTGGAATTCGCGCTAAAGCTTGGATGGATGGTTGGAATCTCAACACTAGCAGACGACGTCAAGGTGGGGATATCGATGTTGCTCGACTCAGTTGTGTATATCGTGCTTGTCTCGGGAACCTCAACGCTGCTAATTTCTGGGCTTTCAGATTCAATGCTGCTCGTCGCAGGAATATCAGTAGTCTGAGCGCTGCTGCTTGATGCCGTAATCGGGCTATTCTCATCAGTCGTCACAGTGCTCTGCTCAGCGCTGGTGGTGACTTGGACAGACGACTCAGGAATAGAAACGGATCCAGTCCCAGTTGGGCCTGCACTCTCGGTCGCATTGCGGCTGGTTGGGTAAGGAGCATTAGTACCGTAGGTTGGGTGCTCATAACTCTTGGTTGGGTAATGCGGATAGTGTGGCTTGCGAGTCTTGGTCTTCGAGGTGAAGCTCGGAAGGGCAGAAGACTCAGTTCCAGTGGGGCTATTCTGGGTGGTGGATTCGGTGCCGTTTGGGAATGGGTTTGTGCCAGACGGGCCAAGAGTTGGGACGGTCTCATAATCACTCTCCGTTGGGAATGGACGAGTGGTTGGCTCAGGAAGAGTAATCGTACTCTCAATTTCGGTCTCGGATGAGCTTTGGCTTGGAAGTACCAAAGTCGTGCTCTCAGATTGACTCTCAACAGAAGACGAAGCAGTAATTGGACTATTCTCATCAGTAGTGACAGTCGTTCCTGAAATCTCAGAAGACGAGATACCGTCAGTTGGATAGGCAGTCGTCGTATCGTTGCCAGTTGGATATGGGGCAGTAGTGCTCTCGCTTGGGAAGAAATCCGTGACGGTGCTTGGCTCTTCAGAAGAAGATGGCGTTGGGAAGACATCAGTAATAATCGTGGATTCTTCAGTAGTGCTTGGCCACTCGCTTTCCACCGAAGAGGTGCTGCCAATTGGAGAATTCTCATCTGTGGTTGTTGTTGTCTCAGACAGACTAGTTGGTGCTGGGCCAGAAGATGATGGCTGATCAGTCACGACGTCGCTGCTTGATGGGCTTGGCTTTGGCGAGTAGATTGGATGGATGTAGCCTGGAACGGAGTATATTGGCTTGATGCTTGAAGACGGAAGAACGACGTCGGTTGAGCTTTCTGGCTCCGGGGTGGTGCTGGACTCAATAACTTCAGTCGACGAAGGGAAGCTGTCAGTAATAGTAGTTTCTGGAGATTCGCTAGTGACGCTAGTCTCAGTTTGAATGCTGGAACTTGGGGTTTCGAATCTGCTTGTCTCAGGGATCTCAGACTCGATGCTGCTGCTGCTTTCCTCGATGTGGCTCGACGTGGCGATTGTCTCAATTGAAGACTGAACAGAAGAGCTTCCAGTAACTGGGCTGTTTTCTGTTGTTGAACCAGTTGGCTGTTCAATGCTGGAAGTAATAACGAGGGTGCTCTCGGAAACGACGGTCGTGGTCTGTTCCTCAGAACTGGTTGGCAACTCTGTCGTCTCAACAACGCTGCTCAGAGTGCTGTAAATCGTCGTTGTTTCTTCAATGCTGGAACTTGGAATTTCAACAGAGCTCGTCTCAGGGATCTCAGACTCAATGCTGCTGCTGATTTCCTCGATGTGGCTTGATGTGGCAATCGTCTCGATTGAAGACTGAACGGAAGAACTTCCAGTAATTGGGCTGTTCTCTGTTGTCGAACCAGTTGGCTGTTCAATGCTGGAGGTAATAACGAGGGTGCTATCAGAAACGAGCGTCGTTGTCTGCTCCTCAGAACTGGTTGGCAAATAGACGGTGCTCTCCTCGACAGATGTCAAAATTGTCTCAATGCTGGAAATTTCGACCGACGAACTGGCGGTAATTGGGCTATTGTCCGTGGTGGAACTGGTTAATTCAGCAGAAGACGATTCGGCAGAACTTGCAGCAGAGCTGGTGTGATAGACGGTGCTCTCCTGAGTAAGGGTTGTCGTTTCTTCCTCAGTCTGAACTGGGATGCTAGACTGAATCTGGGTGCTGGATTCCTCAGGAAGCTCGTCCGTGGTGGTACTTGCGATATTGCTGCTCACAGCGCTGCTAGCAGTAATCGGCGAGTTGAGGTCCGTGGACGAAACTGGCGATTCGCTGGCAGATGATCCGAAGGTAAGACTTGGAATTTCGAGCGTCCCAGAGCTTGTTGGCTGTGGGCCATGGCCACCGTACTGATAGCCTCCGCCTCCATGGTAATAGCCCGGAATGTACTCGGCAGCGCGACGGAAGTCAAAGCGTGGAAGGGCGTGGGCCGGGGCCAGGAGCCCAACGGCGACCACAAGGCTCGTAGACACTTTCATCTGCTAACCGATTAGCTGAAATATTGGTGATCAGGGCGGAAGCTGGGGCAAGGTGTGAACGTACGGTGTCTTGAAGACTGGCGAGTCGGGGCAAAAGGGGAAAAGAAGGTGCGGAGGGCTTCTTCCGGGTGCAACGAGAGTGGAGCGAAAGGAACCGGTTAGTAAAGCGACTGTTCTTAACTACTCAAAAGCCAAGGCTGACGACGAGAAAGATAATTGAGAGGGCCAAGAGGGTTGGTCTTATAGAAACGAGAGATGCTGGCTACCTTGTCGTTGGGTCCCCAGGTAGTACGGTCATGGTATTCAGGATATCCACAGTGTATTCTACAGACGGCAGACTTCCAGCCATGAATTTACTGGCTCGCCAACTGCTTGACAAAAGGACGCTGGATCTTGCACGATTTGGAGGCGGGAGTCCATAGATGCGCGGGCCAAACGGTATGTTGTGCTTGGGTTACGTTTCAGACAGATATACACATGGCTAGTATCCGGCTGTACTATGTACCTCCTCGCAACAGCCGGTTGGCCTTCCAGATGATGTACCTGGAGACGTTGAAGCCTCTTGTACGAGCAAGAACATGCTCATCAAATTCAGACCCGGATAGATGGCATGTTTGATGGGAAGATGAAGCGAATGTGACCAAAATGTATACGATCTGCACGTGTAGCGGTTTGTGTTCCGTGGCAATATATCGTGCCTCAGATAGACGCATGAACATTTGCACGATGGAGATATTTGTGCTAGGTTGGTGGGTGAAGGGGCACGGAAGTCGCTCAAAATTTGGAAATCAAGCTTTCGTGGTGCAAAACCGCGGAAGGCCGCAGAATCTTACTGATAAGCGCAGGCCTGGCCAAAGGCGACATCCGCGATCAACCTGGCGAGCTCATGGAGCAGTTCCTGTGATTGACGAGGTCGGTGGTTGTAATCCTCGCACCGCCGCGCTTAGGGATTGTTGGTGGCACGTTTGGCCGTTGAGCTCGATGTTGTGGAGATTCCCTCCGCCAGACAAATTGATGCAGTGGAAAAACAAGCATGAGCCGAACTGCATGAAGCGATGACGAGAGAGGCGCTCTCCTGCGTTGGAGCACCACAAACAGCCTGCCATGAATAGATACGAAGTGGGTAAGTCCGAGTAAGTGCGAGGATTTAGGAGAAAAGTCCTGGTCGTTGTGTGCAATATCGCACCAGTACTTGAATCCCGAGCCACGACGTCTCTTCTTGTTTGTTGGGCGCGTAAGCTGGAGTCGAGCGACTTCAGTGTTCTCGGACTCCGTCGCTCGCAGACGAAGAAGATCCCCTTACAACTCCGGTGCCTTGACCATCCGTAGCAGGTACTCCGTAAAGGTAGGAATGATGCATTGAACAAGCAATCAAGCTTATTTGAGATATTCCCAACAGAGGCATTGCAACTGCTCGGTCACCATTGCCAGAGAGCCGCTACAAAACAACGAAAGTATTTCAAACTGTTCTTGGCCGGCTTTCCGAAAACGCAACCAATTGACTAATGATCGAGTCTCTAACTCACCTCTGATTGCCAGAATGAGGCGACACATAACATGCAGGTACCTCAAATGTCAGGTACGAAAATCACTCCTTACGGGGTACGGACGCGAGACGCAGGTACGCCTCTAAATTTGGACGGCGAATATCGCGCAGGATGATTCGCTTGAGTCTGGTATCGGCAATGCCTTTCTCTCGATTGGATAAGTACAGTACGGTGTACCTTGGAAAGCACACAGCATCCGCTTCGTCGGCCTTACGCGACGGTAAGAAAATTAAGACATATCTGATCGACGGGGGGTGGCTGTTGGCATACGGCAATGCACGACATGCATATCTGCTGCAAGCCTTTAATATAAAATAAACAGGTTAAACAAGGGTGCGTTTGCAAATACGAGTAATGCCAGCTTTCATCGTAAATCTCACATTTAACCACATGACTCGTGCTCGAGATGACCTCACTGAGGCTTGAATGTCAATCTTCGCTTCATTGCTATCCCAACGCTAATTTCCCATTCCGAAACAATCAAAGCTCCGAACTCCATAATTCATCAAAAGTTTCTCATCAGATCCATGCCAACGCACATCCGTGCCGGGTCACTACACTTCGTGGTAACACCGATGCAAGCCACCGCGTCTAATCTCGGCCGCTCGGTCTCCTACGTCTCCGGCCCAATTCTCAAACGATGCACTCGAGCCAATTCAAGAATCAAGCTCTTGACAAGCCGCTAAAAAAAAATCCGTTCCACCCATTTACTCGGCCTTCTTGGCGGCCTCTCTCAAATTTGGCGCGGTGGTCATTTGACCCTCGCTCTTCTCGATGTCGGCGGCCCAGAGCGCGGCACCAACGGTGTTGGTGAACTGGAATAAGATGGAAGCAATTGGCACCAACTCGAGAAGAGTGGCGACAGTGCCGAATGCGGTGTAAGGGCCAACGTGCTCGGCGGTAAATTTCTCCTGCTGCTTGGCGTTCCAGCCCTTCAAGCTGAAGTATCTGGAGTGTGCGGCCTTTCCGCGGTTGCGGCCCTGGATGAAGACGAAGACCGCGGTACCGATGACTGGGATGAAGTTCAATGGCAAGTACATGAAGTAGCGAACCAATGACTTCAGGGAGTACTTCTCGAATGGACGGCGGGTGATCTTGCTAAGTTTCGAAATTGAGTTTCCGCTACCCTTGAGCTCACGTCCGTTGGAGACGATGCCAGCCTCGTTGCGGCTCAGAAGTGTGCCGTCAAAGGTGTCGATGTGTGCGTCAGCGACGATGAATTGGCGGGAGAGGAAGTTGACAAGGATCGAGGACTCGGAAAGAATCAGGAGAACTGTCGTGAATGGCGCAAGCGGACCGTTCGTGAAGAACATAATGCCGACTTGTGGGAGGTATGTGAAAGTGAACATGAAGACCACAACGCCAAGGGCGAGGGTGAGAGTTGGGAGGACGCGGGAGGTAAATGGGCGCCATAGGTCGCGGTGTGTGAGGAAATAAAAAATTCCCTAGCACAGATGTCAGTTCGGTTGACCGTCGTCTGCTGCGTCTTAAAGCTATCTTACCTTGATCGGGTACAGATATGATCCAGAACTTGCGGCTTGAAATGCAATGGACTTGAGGTTGCCAAGGTCCTCACGACTGGTAGCTGTCAGTGATGCTGAACTAAAGTCCTCGCGAGCTCAAGAACATACGCGATCTCCTTCGCCTTTGCCTTGACCTTTTCGACATTGCTCTCCACCTTCACCTGCTTCTGCTCGGTGTTGTCCGCCATGATTGCAGCTGTTCGGAACGCCGGCGCGTGGTGTTTTTGGCTTCCTTTCGTATATCGCAAAGGCTTTCAGGTCGCGGGAGAGGTAGTTGATTACGATGGTTCTTTTTTCTTAAGTATAGCGAGATATGAAGTTGTTCGTGAAGAAAGCGTGTTTTGTGACGTGTGGCTAGGTAGCCATGCTTGTGCTCATAGCTCCAAATGCGCACCTACGTCATACGAGGCTGTTAGCATTTCCTAGCCTTACCTCCTCATCTGATCTCCAACGACATCACAACCAGTTAACGAGAAGTGGTAATATCTTTTTCGCCACTAAGGTATAGCCATTATTTGGAGCCAATTTGTCCCTAGCTATTGAGAAATGTCTGTGTGACAATACGGCGATGAGGATGGTAATAGATGTCGCTACCTCCGCGCGGTTGACGCCCAGAGTTCAGCTCATAAAGAAATCTTCAGTGCGACTTCCGTCTTGCGTGAGTTTAAACATGACGTGTTTCGGTCTCTTGTATTGTATGTCAGAAGACGCAAAACAGGGTACATTGACATTTCCATTCAAAGCGGAGATTTCACTCCCTTATTTCAGGGTATGCACGATGCGCGTCCAGCCATAATTACAGTGGTATGTGCCTGAAAGCCTGTACACCCCCCATGCTGTGCCAGGTCCTATCCACAGGGAAACAAACCCTTCATGAGCTCATACTTTAGTATCTACAACTTCGTCTCTGGCCTCCTTATTACCCCTACTTATCTACTTCTATCCTCCTCGGTCGTTGGCGGACCACCACCACCCAACCCAATCCTCTCTGTGAGCGCATTCAGCCAACTTCCGCTGCCATTTTCTCTTCTTCCCCCTCCCCTCTCACCACTACCCGCAACACCCTGTTCCACATCTTCATCACTACCGCCTGGGCTTGAGGGTCTTGATGCCGAAGGGGAATCGTTCGATCTGCTGGCTGCGTGTTCCTGCACATCATCATTCGCGCCATCTTCTTGGTATGGAATGTATCTCGGTGATGAGGATCCAGAAGCGTTAGCCCTCTCGAGCGACCTCACTACATCACCCTTGCAGATTGGGCAGGTGCGGCGGCGGGTCGTCAGCCATGGTGTACTTTTTTTGTGTCAGCAAAATCCTCTACACCACCGTACAAATTCAAGCGAAGGAAGGGAAGATAAGGGGAAGGTGAAAGGAAAGAAGGCCTTGCTAACGCTCGGCGGTGAAGGGGACAACTCACATGCACTCCTCATGAAACTCATGCCCGCACGGCAGTGACATAACCTTACTAACCCCATCCACATACTCCTCCAAGCAAACCACACACTCAACCTGTCGGCCCATGTATTTCTTCCATTGGCTGCCTCCTCCAACCTTGTTCTTCCCCTCCATATCCTCCTTCTTCCCCACATCATTTCCGTGGTTGGCCGAGTTACTCTTGCTTATTCCTGGCTCGGGGAGTCCAGAAGTAGTGCGGCTCCGGGGTCTTGGGCGATTCGCGCCGGACAACAACGGTGTGTTTGGTGAGCTAGATTGGGGTGAGGGGTTGCGGGAGACAGTCTCGGATGCTGGAACGGTTTGGTAGGTGCGGACTGGGAGTTGTTGCACCACTGACTTCGGCGCGCGCCATCTCCTTCTCCTAATCCTTGACCTAATCAAGAGGAGCGCATAGACGACCGTGAGCGTCACTAAGGGTGAAACGACGAGGACGAGGAGGGTGTCGAAGAAGGGTGTAGCGCTGTTCGTTTTCGCCAATGTGACCCAAAGACCTTCGTGTAGGTTGTAAGGTGGGTCGGACGCATCGTCGTTGTCTGAGTCTCGGTCGTCGGAGTCTGGGATGTCCGTGTCGTCGCCGAAGATCTTGTTGAGAAGGCCTGGCTGGTCAGCTTCTCCTGACTTCGGCGTAACGGCATGAATAGCCGCTGCTGCGTTGGCTGGAGGAACGACGGCTGCTTTCGCACTCTTGGCGTTAGTGGCCTTCTTAGGTTCGCTCTCAGCCACAAGTGCCGCTGCACGCTCAGGGGTTCTGCCGTTGGCGAAACCCTTCTTAGCCTTCATGTCGACCTCAACCTCGGCCGGGACATTGACAAGATCCGAATCTCTCCAGTCCTGCACACCAATCATAAAGTTATCCCCCTGTCCAACCTTCGTCGACGTTTTGCCCTTTGAAACAGACTGCCTCAGAGCCTTTGGGGAGGAATCACCCAGATCCTCCAGCTCATCCCACTTATCCACCACCAGCGGATCTAAACTCCCATCACCAATACTAGACCCAAAGCCAAAGTATCTCCACCAGCTCTTCTCCGCACTTTCCGCCGGGGTCGTCGCGGTAGCTGTCTTGCTGCCCTTTTTGCCACCCTTCCGCCCCTTCCCACTCTTCTTAGTCGGTGGCGCCGTCTTTATGGCTGGGTTCCCATCCTTATCCACGACATCCTCGATATATGTCCCAGGCGGTATCAAGCTACTCAACAAATGTGCCGTGGTATGCGAGGTGAACACCGACGGTATAGTAACGTTACTCGTGTCTCCACGGGCATACATCTGTATTAACGGCCCACCCCTCGTATCATCACCCACAATCACCGCTACGCCTCCCCGGCGCTGCGCCCACATAACCTTCTCCAAGAATCCACACCCACCGCGGCTCAGCAACACCACCTTACCAGCGATTTCTGCGGACTCCTGTAAAGACTGAATATCAGCATGCTTGCTATCCTGAAACGCCGCCAAGTTCTCTCCTCCTCCAGCCTTTTCACCCTCAGTCAGCGCAGCACCATTTCCAACAACAACAGGCCCATGCAAGTAGTCATCCGTCCCATCATCCCTCACCTTCCCCTGCTTATACTCCTCCATCACCAAGTTGTTTATATCTCTAGCACGAAACTCCTTCGCTTTCTTCTTCCCGCCTCCCTCCATCCTATCTCCTGTTCCCGTCCCGAGTATGGGCTTGTGGCGCTTGTCCTCCCAGCCTGGTACGTCGCTGCATCCCTGCTCGCCTTCTGCGGTACCGAGCGGAGCGAGTCCAAACGAAGTAAGGCCGTGAGCAGCGTGATCCTGAGAAGTGTGGCCGTGGGCGCCTTGATGCCCCGAGTCGTCGCCGAAACCTGAGCCGATCCACAGCTGTCCGCTTAGACTGTTTTTGGGCAGTGGAGGACCAAACGCCGCTGGTCTGGCTTGAAAAGCTGTTGTGTTATCGTCTGTCAGGGAGATGACGGCTGTAGGCGGGAAGAGGGAGAGTGGTGCTGTGAAGGAGAAGCTGCCGAAGAGTCCTGCATTGTTCTGAGTCGTTGATGAAGAGGTCGTTGTGGTTCTGGATAATGATTCAGAGGAGGACGAAGAGGGGTTGGTGTAGGAGTCGGCATGGAAGGATGGAGATGGCGTGCGAAAGGATAATATGAGTAGGGTGAGGAAGGCGACGGAGAAGGCGACGAGGATTACTATGCGGGGGGTACGCATTGTTGCGTATGTTGGTATGGGTATAGAACTAAGACGGTGCCGCCGGTTGTGTCCATTCGCTGAAAAGAACAACAGGAGTATGATAAAAGACGCGAAAGACGACGAGCTCCCCGCCTCAGCTCTCTCCCCTGCTGCTGTTTATCGGATCGTGTTGCGTGCTCATGCGCTTCGTAGTTCCGTCTATTTGAAGATAATATATCGCTTATATGTATGGTAACAACTACTCAGTAGCCTGTTCGCCGCTCGTGTAGGATATGAGGTATATCGTGTATGTCGAGAGTATAAAAGCTGTCGTCTTGAGGAGATATTGACGAGGCTGTGATGGTTTCAGGTGGTGATGCAGTTCGAGGTGCGTAAGTGGGTAGGGTGGGGTGGCAGTGGCAAGTGCGTGGCTTGACCACTAGCAGGCAGTGGTTAGTGCGCTAGGGAAGTGACGACAGGGACAGCTGTGGCTGGTGAATCACAAGCGTCAACCACAAGACTTCATTATGTGATCGAGATTTCTGGCCCTCTGTCAATATGTCTCGGCCATTTGAATTAAAGAATTTTTGATATCGCATGGGCCATGTGGACCGCCGAGCTTTGACTTCCTTCCTAGAAACTACTAATGCTTGAATTCGTCTTTGATTTATTTATTACTTTTCATCTGTTTACAGCTTCGTAGGAGAGCTAGAGTCTCCCTCGGCCTAAACGTTATCATTATATTTCCTTGCGCTCTTCCTGTATACTACACAATGCAACCAACAAAACAAAACGCAAAAAACCTCGCGTACTTTTACAGAACTCACATCCATCTACGATAACTCGCGCACGTCTAGCATCTCTTCTTCGTCTATTATGATCTATATCCATCTAAGCCGGAGGCAAAAAGCTCGCATAAAGCACAGCCTGTATTAACCCATACATAACGCAATAACACACCGCAACCATCGGCCACTCCTCCTTCCACCACTCCCCAAAGCTCCTCTTAACCGTCTTTCCTCTCCCCTCCACCCGGACTCTAACCGTGGCTTGCGCCTTCTTTCTCTTACTCCACTCAATCACCGACGTCCCGATCCAGAAATACCCCAGTGGATAAGCCGATCCAATCCTAGTGATAATCTGGACATGGTAACAAAAGACCGCCATGACCCCAAGGAACACCTGCGGATAAGCAAGTGACTGCAGTATGCGGACTGTCCGCATAGCCATCGCCTTTTCCTTATCCGTAGTCCTATAATGATCCACCTTATAACTTGGTTTCGTGTGTTCGGCCGGACCAAGTCCAAACGTCCACCTCGCACTCAACATCAGAATAGTAATCATTGGTGCGGCGAGCGTAAAAAGCGGGATATGATTCCCCCTCCAGTAGCGCAGGAAGCCGACATCCCAGTACCATTCCTGCACGAAGGTGTAGATGCTGGGAAGGGTTTCCTGGCACCATGGCCGCGCAGTGGGGTCGGGGTAGCAGAATTGGTTGTACGCTATCCACTGAGGGTATGCGAAACCGATGGCGATGCAGATCCCTCCTACTCCAGTGAAGACACCCCTCCTAATCTTCTGATACGTGATCCCATCTTTAAGGGACCAGACCAACCTAAGAGCTTCCTCGAGCAGCAAGACGCCGTATAAGATGGCGTTCGACCGAACCATGGTGGCGAGGCCGAAGATTATGCCGGCAATGAGCATGGAGAAGTCGTGCATAAACGACGAGGTGTCAAAAAGTGGGAAAGACTTGACTACGAAGATCATGCCGAGGAAGCAGAGGAAGGAGGTTGTTGATTCGCCGTATGGGGCGGATAAGAAGACGCCTCCTGGTGCTACGATGTGGAGGGCTGCACATATAAACGCCAGTCTGTTGCCTGGTGGATCGTCAATATCAGGTGCGGGCGAGGCATTCTGGGTGGGAGGCAAGGGTGGAGGATCCAGGAGGGGAGAGTGCTCGCTGACCGGCCCGCTGACGCTAGGCTCGCCGAGCCTCGCAGGGAGAGAGAGGGAGGAGATGGTTGGAGTACCTGAAGGGCCGGTAAAGATCTCCTTTGTCATCTTGTAAAGGGCAAGAACGGAGAGGAGATGCGCGACGTGGGCGATTACTATGCCGACGAAGGATTCGACGAAGGCGTAGCTGCCAAGGGAGGAGGCTCGAAGGTCTGTGGGTTGTTAGTATGCTTAGTCTTCAAAAACGTATTCTGAACAGAAAAGTATAGAAACCATATGAGGGTACAAGGACTGCGAACAAGGACGCAGAAGGTTATAAGTGAGAAGTTAAGACTGAAAAGTAACGTGCCTGAAGAGAAGTAGTGGATCAACTGCGTCCATCCCCAGCCAAAAGCCCAGTACTGCTCTACCTCATAGCCTTTCCTTGCAACGCGAGTGAAGTAGAGTGCATCCCATCTTGTCAGGTTCTTTGATATCGTTGTCAAGAAACAGGCCTAGGGAATGTTAGAACTTGATCATTAATTGCTGACGGGTTGGCGCGTCCAAAGGGGGGCTCCTGAGGAGACCACAAACTTATTTTTAAGAGGAAACCCAAAGAGAGGAAGCCCAACTGGGAACTATAACTTACGAGCCACCCGCAAGTCTCAGCATCCTTCGAAATCTGATGCTCATAGAGGTGCGTGGAAGTATCATAACCCGGCCCTGGCGTCGGTATAGCAATCAGGAGTATTATCGCCTTATAGATCGCCCACAGAATAACTAAAGTCCTAACTGGATACTCAATCGCATTTCTCGGAGCTATGAGGGAACTCATAATTGCTAGAGTGTGGACCCAACACTCTTTATTCAATGAATCGTCGACCCCTATTGGTGGTTGCTGAGAGCTGTCAGGTCACGGGAGGCTGCTTTCAGCTGCGTGGCCTCTCAGCTTACCCTTACCCCCCCAACATGCTCAGGCCAATTGTCATGCCTAAGGCAGCTGCTGACCAGGCTATACCAAATCGGTAAGTCACACGTGGTCTTCTATACAAGAGAAGGTGACATGACCTCCCAATGGACTTTTATTAATCCGGACCCGGACTTCTCTTATGGCCTGAGTGCCTGAGGTAGCTCTCAGCCCTGTGTACGAATCTGGTAGGTCATGTGATGCGAGGGAGTGTCCAAGCACAACGGGAGTGTCCATGCACATCCGGATTGTCCAAGCACATCCGGATTGTCCAAAGGCACATCCGGACGGCGGAAGCTAGGAGATGCCGAGCGCTCGGCACCCAAATGCGTCAAGTCATCTTTGTGCACACACTTCTGCCTCATTCGACACAAAACCACATCCTTTCTCTTTACACTTCCGAAGCGTTGGTCATATCACATGTTCAGCGCGAGAGAAACCCCCTTCGGTACAGTTTTGACATTTCAAAGACGGCACGGTCAGGAAAGCTGTGACCTTGGTGGACAATGCCGCGGCTCTTTGAACGACACCAGTGAAGAGTGAGAGGAGAGTCGTGCGCTGATCGGGCCGCCTTGTATCGTCCCGCCGCTTTCAACCGGTGCGGTTCCCTACGGTGGAGGCTGTTATATTTGGATGGAGTGCAAATGTGAGAGAGTGGATGCTTCCTGTTAAGCCGCGGTCTGGATTACAGTTGCGGGAGTGGATTACAAAGCATACTCTAGAAGTGGCAACTTATGTGATGTTGAGAAGTGAGGTCTGGAAAAGGACGGGGATGATGGGGATGATGGGGATGAAGGGGATGGTGAGAGAGTGACCGGAAGGCGGCAAATGGCAGTGATGGGGAGTGACCGGAAGGCGGCAAATGGCAGTGATGAGGAGTGGCCGGAAGGCAGCAGATTGCAGTGATCGATGTCCCTGCCGAATGCCGTGCGAGATACAGTAGAAGCACGCCAAGACCGAGGAGCATCAAATCACGAAGTCGTCTTTGCATCTCGTAATCGTATTTTCTACCTACAGTAGTCGGTGCTTGCTGCACCCAAGGCATCAGATTTCGTCCCTGTAAGAATATTTCGTATTTCGTTTAGCTACCCTGGCTTAATCTGATGCTAGCGTCTTCCGATATGGAATAAGAAACCTTGGCGGCGTCGAAACACACCTCGTGGTTAGACGGGTGACGACAATTTAAAGATGGGCGTCAGACTCGTAAGCTTCGGGGTTCAGGGCCTTGGCATCGTGACCGAAGATTGGCGAGCCTCAACCCAGCGAAGAGAAGGCAAAGAAGGCGAGGAGCGCAGTAAGCAGCCATCGCGAAACAGCCATCGCAGTAAGCAGCCATCGCAGTAAGCAGCCATCGCAGTGTGAAGCAGCCATCGCAGTCTATAATTGGCTTCATCGGTAAATGCCGAGTACATGCCGTCTCAGCTCACATAAGCTCCCCTGCCCACTTCAGCATGCTATCTATCCCTCCAGTGGTGTGGTGGTTGGAGATTCATCCGATGCGAGGGACATCTCCCATGCTCCTTTGGCACAACTCGGCACAACTTGGCATAAATCGGTAATTGGGTGCAGTTGTGCGGCGCTGTGCCACGGTAAGCAAAAGCGTCGAATCACTTCTTTCTGACTGTCCGTCTGTCCGTCTGTCCGTCCCTCCGACTCCACCGCCTTATGACATTATATGGCGAACATGGCGCTACATTCGTTGTAAGTTGTGCAGTTAGCGGCTGTCGCTGTCCCTTTTGTGGTGAGTTGGTGATTGCGCATCACCAAATCTATCGACAGATGTGCTGCTGTGAGAATGTGAGAATGTGAGAATGCGAGAATGCGAGAATGCGAGAGAATGCGAGAATGCGCTTTCAAGAGTCTTACGTGCGGAAAAGGCTGGTAAAGGATCCAGACCTCGTTCTCTTTTATGAAGTACTCCACTTATCGCATAATATACTCCCTTACACACCAACCTCTGCCCTATATTTCTCTAGTCGGGTTCTTCATCTTGGTCATTGTCAGGGCGAGAGTTCGGCCGCATCCACCTGTCAGTGCGTCCATCCTCGCCGACGTGCCGGTGTGGATATCGACTAAAGTGCCGTCTCCATCGTCTCCATCGTCCCCGTTCTTGATCTCTTCGCACCTCTTTTACGTCGACCTTGGCGGATCGTCGAGGGATCAGCCTGGCTACTAAGTATGGCTGGTCGCCCGGTTGCCTGTACAGCGATTGGCAATTCAATTCTTTATCATGTATCCAATTCGACATCGAAAATCTAGGATTGCGATACGGTGCGACTTGCATTCTATACACATGATCGTTCAGTCTCACCTCTACACTCTCGACACTCTCGACACTCTCGACACTCTCGACACTCTCGACATTCCCTACAGTCGCTACTGCACCGGCTTAGCTACTTCTCCTCTACAAGGGGACGATCGATGAGCACTCACAATGAAGCTTCTACATGCAGGAGCCGGCCTCCACGGTCACGAATACTCCCCACCCATGGCGCCTGCCACGGCAAACTCGAAAGCCACGCGGCTACCTCTCCAGCGATCATCCCATTTGAGTTCGGCAACTGTTACAAGACCAACATCATATCAGGATACCAGAGCACCATCATACATCCGCCCCGCTCGCCGCCTGTCTCCAAGTAGACGCAGAACTATTACCGAGCGAGTATCGTTTTTGGATATAGATATGGATACGGTTAGCGACGATGAGGTGTCGTCCGTCTGGTCGCTTAGTACCAGTGAGATGGCTAGCACGATACCCAGGAAGAAGAAGAGCAGGCAGAAGATTACGAGTTATATGCTGGCTGGCCCAGCACCGACCTTGTCGCAGAAGCAGAGCTTGTTGCATATTCGCCCGAAGCTGGTTATGCAGATACAACGCCTTTCTGAAAGCCATCGACCAGTTCCCATATTCGATATCATGACGTCGACACAGTTTGTTCCACGGCTTGCGAAGAAGTTCCCTTCATTATACAAGGGCACCGGCAAGCTCGGACTCAATGATGTCATGGTTACGACGAGTGAGAATTACGAGGACGATATACTAGAGGAGGACGAGGAGAGCAAACCATACGGCAAGGACGACCACCACGAGAGAGAGGTGATAGCCGTAATCTGCGGACCACCGAAAGACAGCGCCTCGCTAGGCGAGATATGCCTCGAGGACGGCTCACGATGGCAAATGCGGAGCGGCGAGAAGAAGTCGCTCGAACTGGTCAAAAACGACGCCAGAACAGGCCGCGAGATAGTGGGCCGCTGGATCCGCAGACACGGCGCCCCAACATCGCGCCGAAACTCACTGAAGACACCCGAACGACCAACCGACCTAGCATCATCACCCACGGCCAACGACGGCAAATATATATTCTCCTTCATCGACCCGCTCAAGACGCGCCATCCGGTACAAGGCAAGCTCTCGAAGGGCAAGCTCCAGATCTACGACACGTACAACCCCAACACAGATGGCAAAGGAGTTGTTACATCAGGCCGCACCTCATTTGATGGAGATCTTGAAGCCACATCTCCCATCTCCCAATCCTCGGATGACGCAACCGCTTATGCGACAACCACGGCAGAGCAGCGCCTCATCATCGAGCTGTCAGGGATCTGGGTCGCTTCGAGGATTGGCTGGTGTCCGTGGCTGAAGTACGATCACTCGTCGCCCGCAAGCACAAAATCCACACCACCTTCTGCAGCCAAATCGGCACGCGAACGCGCCGCGACACCTACGCCATCAGGATCTGGGAGACACAAGAGAGAGCGCAGCGGCACGACAAACACGATTACAAGCATAGCCGAATCGGTCGTCTCATCCGTCGGCGGCTCAGGACGCGCACGTCGGAGCCGCCGCACCTCAGCAAACAGAGACACATTACCCCCAGACCCCTCAAACACCAGCTCAAAGGCCCCACAGAGGGCCGTCTCAACGGGCGCAGCCTTCATGCAGCGCGTCGCAGAAAAGCGTGCCTCCTACTCACCATCACTAAATCGAGACGGAAGCGAGAGTAGTAAGAATGGGTCGAAGAATGTGAGTAGACCGGGTAGTAGACCGGGGAGTCCCAAGGGGCCCTGCAGTATGGATATGCTTTCTAGAGCTACGGGGCAGATTTTGGGAGGGCAACCCCCTAGGAGGGGGAGTGCGACGATGCCGCCGAGCAAGATGAGGAGGACGTTGAGCGCTTTTGATGTGCTAAGTGGGGACTCGGCTGTGAGTCCGACGAGGGAAGGCCAGGAAGTGAAAATAGGCGCCACGAATGATGGCCAGTCAGTGAGATTTGCACCGCCCAGAGCTGCGGTTGGCATTCTGGCCGCGAACGAGGTAGAGACGGAACTTAACAATGCCGAAGAGCTTAAGAAGGAGGCTGGCAGGGCGACGAGACAGCTGTTGCCGAGTAGTGATGGTAGCAGTCAGGCCCCACCTCGCTCGGGAGACGTGCTAGAGGCAAAGAAGGAAGGCACTTGGAGTAAGTTTAAGGGGCTGTTTAAGCCGAAGAATAAGGATAAAGAGAAGAGGAAGAATACTAGAGTTCAAGGTTGAAGGACTATACTTCCGTGAAAGCTTTGCGAGACTCAGCAGCACCACATCACCCCTCAATCACGGTAACACGGTCTCATTATTGTAAATATATATCCGCGCTCAGCCGCAATTTTTGGTTAGCATGCTGCGAGGGTCCGGATGGACAAGCAATTGGAGTTTTGGACCTCAAGGAGGGATCATATAGTGATACCAAGTAGTCCAGGTAGTCTACGTATAAGAATATGATTGGCGCCGTGGTCGTCCAACTACAAGATCTCATGGAGTCGTAACCAAGGCATATGCCATGCTGACGAGGTTGATACAGCTCTAGTTTGTTCGTACTCGACTACTTGCGTAACTTTGTGCTTTCAGAGCTCATGGTTTCTTGAATGAGTAGCACTTAGTAAGTGATTTTTTGACTCGAAGAGTAGGGTCTCCAGTTTCCGCATTCCGCAACAGTAGTACTCGGGGACTACCCAGGTAATTAGGAGTACGAGTAGTGTCAAGCCTCAATTACATGCTAATTGAGCTCCTGCGGGAACCACTTCCCTCATCGGCTCCCAGCTTAACTATTGAGCTTTTCCCTTGGCGCTATTTTATGAGTACCAAGGTATTATACGAACACTGTGAGTACTTGTCGGATTGCCGTGAGTAGCGTACTTGTGAGTGCACTATCCTGTAGTCATGCCTACTCCGTGGTTCGCTACTCACATTCACCACTGAACTCATGCGCTATGCGGATGCGACATTGCACAAAGTCCTGGAACATCGCCGCCGCACAGATGCTCCCTAATCACAGCAATGTTACACAAACCAACTCCGTATCTGCGGCTCTGCTGCTCTGATCAACTGACTCCAAACTTCGCTTATTGTGGCACGGTGCTCGGCAGAGTATTGCTAAGTAACACGTCGCCGGAGGCGAGTAAAGTAATTTCTCAGCCAAGATTACTAGAGTAACGAGTCTGGAAGGTTGAGTAGAGTACGAGTAATGAGAGTAACGGATCGCAAGACCAAAGGATTGAGTGGTCATTGTGATTGACAGCTAGTGCACATATGGAATAACCGTGTTTAGCGCTTTATAAGCTTTATGTTCCTAGTGAGAGATCGTTTCTTCTGTTTCCTCGTCCTCATCATCTGGGTTGTTACCAGAGATGACGCCCCAGCTTTTGCGGCATACAAGTTGCCAAATCGTGCCAGGAGACGAGCAGTTACGCCCCTTGGTGATGATTGGTGATGATATTACTACCAATGCTAAATATGGGCTCAGAAATGCAGCAGTTGCTTGGATTGACAGATGATCCCCAGCTGCTGAGGCTAGTATAGGATATTCATATTCCTTGATCACCCAATGCGTCAAAATATCTTTTTCTCCAGCTTGCGGCTCTTTGAGCCCATCTAATCCGCCCAGCTTCTACCGGGGCTGGCTGAGTTGAATGGAAGATCTCATCATCTTAGTCGGCTTGACAAATAAAAAACCGTCTTTTTAGGCAGAACAAGGCTGCTTTGTTGCGAGTGCCCCAAGTGCTTCCATAAATTGCTGCTTTGCAGTTTTGTAGGATCCGCAGGAGGTGAAATGCCCGTGCAGCTAGGTTGCTGACAGGCTGAATGTTTCTGTAGTAGATGGCCCCCTAACAGAACTCGAACAAACAACCCATCGTCAAATAGCGGCGATTAGAGAGACTGATACACTATTGTCACAAAGTTGTGTGAGAGGCGTTGCTTGAAGATCGTGGTGGGAAATTGAGGTCAAGATTTGGTTCTCTGAACGCTGGAGGCTCTGATGGTGGTGGAGTTTCTTGTTTGACCGATTGTGCCATGTATTCAACATAGATGTGCTCATAATCAGAGCTCAAACGCTCTGACATGGTGGAACGGTGGTAGGCGAGAATTATGCCTCGAATCTAGGTATTCAAAGCCAGAAGAAGGCGCTGTCACAAAATCCAAAACTTCTGGCACCTTGTCATTAATTACTCTGTGTTACTGGAGTAATACCGGAGTCACGAGGAAAAAAACCATTTTGGGTAGAGTACCGTAATATTCCAGATTACTCGCCCAACGATGAAGTAAAGTGTTACTTGTGCCGGACATTGTTGTGGCAATGTTGTGGCAATAGCGGGAGCCTTTGCGGGCATCTCATGATAGATACGCAGCTCATCCCAATCAGGCAGCCAAGGGTGACAGCTTGCGACAGTCTCGTAGCCTGATGAATGGCAATACATAAATAGCCGACAAATCCGCTCAATCCTCAAGTGAATGCATGGAGCCTCATATGATACTTGTACATAACAATACTCACATGCTAAAAGCCTTTCAACTCGCTTTCACATATTCGTTCTTGAACAGTAAACTCTCAAAGTGAATGAACACTCGTCACCTGGGAATCCCACGGTCTAGGCCATCATTAGGTAAGCAGATCTGTAGGTTCCAAGAACGGCCAGCCACGAGGCTGAGCAACGACAGCTATCACCATTGTCACCTTTGTGCGAGATTCACTTCATACAACAACTGCGGAGGCATTCCGTTTCATTATAGTTTACTCTGCGGTATACAGCTCGATACGAGTACATCGCGACAGAAGCGTATCAAACTGCTCCAGTTTCCGGAGCCGTTAACCGGTTAATTCGTACCTCGCCTCACCTCGAGTCCGACGTCCCAGACCGGAAACGTAGCTGTGATAGACGTCAGTCTCACGACAAAGCCACTGTCAAACCTGGCAATAAGACCTCATTAGTTGAGCGAATCATATATTCAACTACAGCCTAGCAGCCTTTTACAGGCACCTAGCTCAAGCTCGTTTGTGAGCTTATAGCCGAGCCCCAACCTACAAGGCTACATCGCGCAAGCATACAAAGCTCTACGAAAGTCAATATACCTTCCATCACCCCATTCCGAAACACGACATAGCGATAAAGTGTAGCTGAAACACGAACAACTCATCACACAGCGCCACCAAGCGCAACAACGGCAAGATGGGCGACAGCTATCTTGGCCCGTTCTCGTCCTCAAACAACGGGCAAGGTCAAGGCCAGAACAACAACATTACCTTTAACAACATTGATGGGGTTTCTCGCTGTACCTCACCTGGCTTGGGCTGGGACGGGAGTGAGTCCGCCGCAGACCGCGAAAAACGCTACCGGCCCCGCACATTCCCATACTTCAAGCACCTTCCTTACCCAGTCGAAGCCGAGACAGGGCGCGAGGCTGCGTTGCAGGAGATCTTGAAGCAACTTTACACCTGCTTGAAGGCTGAGGATTTTAGCCCCGGAGCTGTTCACTGGACGAGAGAGTTAAGAGGATGGCTAAACCTCAAGTTTGAGATCACCAGAGAGCTAAGGGTTAAGCTTGCCAAGCTGTATTACATGCTCGCCCTCGCGCCGGGCCTGGATAATTCCTCCGCGGACAGATTCCTGGCGATGTTTCTAACAATTACCAAGAAGAAGCATTACCTGAAGCCGGGCCAGGACTTAATTCTCGAATGGAGGCCCCTATGGGAGGAAATCAAAGGCCTCGTCCTCCCGCAAGAGAAAGCATCTCATCAGTCCATGCGTAGGAAGAATCCGAGACATCTGACAAGGTTCTGTATGCAGGCTAGTCTGTATTTCGATCCGAGCGAGCGAGGGAAGATGTTTGACGAGATCCTGCCGTTTTTTAGTACGAGTGAGGTTGCGGGCGCGTTTATTGTGGTGGGGACGCTTAATGCGCTTATGCCTACTACGGCCGCGTCCGACGGGGAGGGACAGTTGCAGCCGAAAGATTATCTGCCGACTTTTTTTCACCTTTGGGCGTTGGTGGCGAGGAGTAAGGTGTTTGATGTTACTTTTATTGAGCTGCTCTCCCGCATGGCGAGAGACAGTCTGGGGAGTCTGCAGGTGGAGTTTGGGGAACATGGAATCTTTACCAAGGAGCAAAGCGAGCTGATCTTCACCACGATCTTGCGTCTCACTGAGATTCCGGTTGGTCAAGCCAGCTCTCCGTATTCTGGGGAGGTGGATCTTGGGGCCGGTCATGCGATTTATCTCGAGAGGGATCGGAAGAAGAATCCGATTTCGTATGCCATTGCGAGGTGGATTGTTTTCAGTCTGAGTCCGGCGTGTCTGGATAAACCCGGATCCATTCTGGCGAATCTGGAGGGGTTGATGGAGAGTATTGATACGTTCTTTCATCCGAGTAACCAGGGGGCGTGGACGGTTATGTTGGCACAGATGGTGTATCATCTTGTTGATGGCTTCGTTATGAGATGGAATAAGGAGGCTAGTGGGGAGTTCCCTACGCCGCCCGAGAGACGCCTTAATGCGGAGGTTAAAAGACGGTTTGTGCTGTGTCTTAAGGAGGTTACGTTCATGGGAATCTTTGGCAAGTCGAGCAGGGCCGTTAACTACTACCACTCCGCCCTCCAAGCTCTTGCGCACCTCGAGCCTAGTATCATGCTTCCGGGCGCACTGCAGAGGTTTTACCCCTCCCTGCAGGGACTGGTGGAGGTTCATCGCACGAGTTCGTCCTTGAGGGGCTTGTGTCTACTTGCGCCGATTATGGCGAGACAGAAGGGGTTCAGGTGTCATATCACTGCGCTTCTGGCACTGGCGCTCCCGGGAATCGATGCTAATGATCTCGATAAAACGATTCATACGCTGAATTTCTTTCAGGCTGTTAGTTACACGATTCCGTTTGTGGATATTACGAAGAAGACCGGAGGTGTGCATGATACGAGTTTGGCGATACAGTGGGTGCAGGGACAGATGGAGATTATGGAAATGGAGGGGCAGGATGTCGCATTGGACTACGCCAATCTTGACGAGGAAGATGAGGCGAACATCCTCCGTTCTTCCACTGCTGGCTTTGGAGAGTTTGTGAGGGCGCTGATGGGCAAGATTTTTACGCTGCTCGAGAACCTGCCGGATGCCGCGAGACTGAGGTCTGGCAGTCCGGAGGAGAATGTCATCAACTCTCTGCCCGCGGCCCTCACGCCACTCTTTGCATCTCTGAGTCCGGAGATCTTTGACGTTGCGGTCGAAAAGCTGGCTGCGTTTGTGCAGGGACATGTGGTGCATCAGGCCAGGGATGCCGTGGCGTTTATGCTCAACGCTCTCTGCAAAGTCGATCCAGCGAAGGTGTTGAAGAAGTTTGTGCCGCTGCTCATTAACGGCATTCGCTCTGAGATCGACGACAATGGTGCTGCGTCAGACAGGTCCTCCGGCACCGACATCCTGCCAAGAGACAGAGGTCTCGTCTGGTATGTCTCGGCGCTGAGCATGATAGTAGTCCACGTTGGCGTTGACGTCATGGATTACAAACAAGACCTCTTCGATATCGCAAGGTATATGCAGGAGAAATGCCGTGGGCTGCCGACGATACATATCAGTAACTTTATCCACCACCTCCTGCTCAACTTGACGATTACTTACACCGTCGACAACGCACTTCATGAGCCGGATGTCATCGCTCGTGGTCTGGATGTGCAGGACTGGGGCCGTCAGACACCCTTGAAGGAGTTGACCATCAATTGGCACAGACCGAATGAACAGGAGATCCGCTTCGCGATCGAGTTATTTGAGGATCAGGTTAGGACTGCGAGTGAGAGGCTCAGGGCGTTGATGAGTGAGGAGCCACCGGTGCCGAGGAGTGGGAAGAATAAGATCTGGTCCGACGAAGTCACTCGTAACTTGTCGCTTATCAGACTGTGTATCTCGGGCATGTCCATCCTCTTTGATCCTAAGGAAGCTGGGGGGGAACGCGGCAACCATAAGGAGGCGGAACGGGATGTGGATATGACGGATGCGGAGGGGAATGATACCGCGGAGGACGATGGTGTTTTTTTGGCGGAGGGTGAGGATGAGACCAGACCGCAGTTTCAGTATGAGGCTGGATATCTCCTTGACCCTGGGAGTGAGGAGTTTAGTAGGCTCCATAAGTTGAGGGCGGAGGTTGGCCAGTTGTTGCTTGATATGCATACCTTCCTCTGGGCGGAACAGGAGGATGATGTGGCCTGCTTTACGAGCCTGTATACCGCGTTTAAAATTTGGATCACGGATGTGGGGACTGAGAGGAGTGCGCATACCCTGGATAGGGTCGTGAAGCTGTATAATTCTGATATCAATCCGTTTAAGGTTACGGGGTTGCGGAAGCAGTACCCAAGGGCCCTGCTCATTAGAAGAGCGGCGGTGTACAACCTTCAAAGGGTGAAGCACAATGCGTCCGCGAGACAGAAGTCCGGGTTGGATACGCAGATGTTGCTGGTTCTTACGCAGGGAAGCATGAGTCTTTATGCGGACATTCGACGTGTGGCTCAATCTGCTCAGGAATCGGCCCTTAAGGTTCTCATTGGCGGACGTCCGCTGGTTATTCCGGTGTTGATGGAGCAGTATAAGCAAGCGCTTGCGAACAAGGATTTGGATAAGGTTAAGGGTGGGATTTACACCTTGATGTTTGGCTCCTTGTTGAAGACTATCTTCAAAGATTGGCGCTACGCCCCAGACTTTATCCGTCTGTACCTCCAAACCTGCGCCGTGGACAAGCCTTCCATCCAGAAGTTGACAGGTGGGGCTCTCTTTGCTCTCACGGAGTTCGGCCGGCCGATGGAACGCATGGTCTTCATGGACGAAGATCTCCTCGCCGCCATCAAGCCAGCCGAAGACGTCCAACCACGGATCACAGAGCGCAACGACTTTATCGTACAGCGCCGCACAGATGTCCAGAACCGGAAGTACGAACTAGGCTACGAACTCATCGACACCCTCGAAAACAGCCACTGGTCAGTCGCCTCCCGCGCCGTGCTCTTTGTTAATAATCTTGTGGTGAGATTTGAGACCATCGCGCCCCAGAAGTACATCGACATTGTTGTTAACGGCACGATTGATGATCATCCGGGGTTGAGGGGGTGCTATATGCAGGCTCTGGGTAGGATTTTTATTACGTATGGGATGAGAGCTAGTTATGGGCACGAGTATAAGAACTTTTTGCTCGAGAAGGAGACGGATGCGAATAAGCTTGAGGTGGAGGTTGATAAATCCGACCCGGACTTTACCAAGAAGTATCTTGACAGATTCGCTGATGATGAGTGCCCGGAGTACTTTGTTGATGCGGATCATCCCGGCTGGTTGGTGTGGGGGGATAGATTCCCTGCTTTTGCTGGGAGGCCAAAGGCTTTTACGGATTATGATGAAGTGCAGACGAAGGTTGCTAAGCATTTGGGACGTCTGTTGACGAGAGAGTGGTTTGCGAAGACGTTTGCGTTTATGAAGCAGGAGCCGAGGGATGCGAGGTCGGATCAGTTCCGCATGGGGAATGTGGCGTTGTTGATGTATTGCTTTGATTTGATGCATCAAGCGCACACCCCGGCCACATTCGAAGACATCAAAGAACTCATCGAAGATGTCTTTGGGGATGGGAGTGATAAGCATCAGCACCGCGCTACCTCGGAGATCATTGGTGCGCTCCTAGCACAAGTCATGGACGACCCCATCGAAATCCGCAACAAGGTCTGGTCCTACGCCGTCCCAGTCATGCTAGAAGTCTTCAATGATGGCCTCACGCCAGAAAACCTCTCCTACTGGATGACCTGTCTGCACCTTATCACGGGCTCCAAGGACCCACGCCGTTTACGCGAGATTGTCGACTCCCTGGCATCTTTTAGACTGGACATGCAAAGCAACGCCGCTTTCAAGGACAGTAGTAAGATTCAGTTACTTGAGTTTGCGATCAGCGATGCAGGATGGCATTTTCGCAAAGAGAAGCCAATTGTCGAAGACTTCATCACGCATATCGACCACCCTTACAAAGCCGTTCGCGAGGCCATCGGCCGAACACTTGCAACAATCTTCCGTACTCGCTACCACGAGTCCTACGCCTCTGTCTCCGAGCTCCTGGCTACCAACAAAGCTGCCTCCTCCCTCGGCGCCCAACCTTACCAACCCTCGCCCGAGTTTTCTGCGCTTATGAAGGATACTTTTACTCGTCTTGCTGCATGGAGGGCTGAGCGTGTACCCGGGGATCAGAAACCGTCCTCTTATACGTCGGGAGCTAAGACGGTGATGCTCTGGCTCGACACCACGCTGAATAGCTATGAGTGCACCACGCTCTTACCGTTCTTTAGTGAGCTGTTTATGGAGGAGTTGTTACACATGATGGATGTTAAGGAGGATCCAGAGTTGCAAAAGTTGGCGTATCATGTTTATCGGCACCTATCCAACATTCCGATGCGTGGCGACACTGGCTTAAAAGGGGGGAAGGCGGAAGACAAGGAGTTCATTGAGGGCCTTATCCGTATTGGGAAGGACTCGACTTCTTGGCATCAGAGACTCAGGACGCTTATTAATATGCAGGTCATCTACTTCCGCCGCGTCTTCCTTATCGGGGAGGAGCAGCAGAAGCAGTTATTCAACGCTGTTTCGGAGATGCTGGAAGACTCCCAGCTTGAGGTGCGCCTCGGCGCATCAGCCACGCTCGCTGGCATGATTCGTTGTAGTCCTCTGCGTCTTCGTTCCGCTATAATCCCTGAGTTGATCCAACAGTTCACCAGCCTCCTCGATGCGAACCCGGCCCCCAAGCGTCAGCCTCGCACTGCCACCACTTCCACCGAGTCAGGAACCTCAACCCCATCCTCGTCCACATCGATAGAGAGAGACAAGACGATCATCCGTCGTCATGCGGCGATCCTGGGACTCGGGGCTTTGGTACAGGCGTTCCCGTATGTCACGCCTCCGCCGGTGTGGATGCCAGAGGTGCTGGCGAGGCTTGCAAGGACGTCGGAGGGCAGTGGAGTTGTGGAAAAGTCAGCGAAGGGGGTGTTGGCTGATTTTAAGAGGGTGAGGCAGGATAGTTGGGGGGTGGATCAGAAGGTATGTGACATTCGAAACATGGCGCAACCACGTTGCGCCGAACCTGTCGAAGAAAAGAGAAGCTAATATGGAAGCAGAGTTTCACGCCGTCCCAGCTTGAAGACCTCGAAGGTGTGTTGTGGAAGAGTTATTTCGCTTAGACATCACTCCGACAGTACGAAACAGAGTACGTGATGGGAGCAATGACATGCATAGATTGGTGCATAGCTAAGCATCAAGGCATAGGCGGGAAGCACAAATGGGTGGAGGATTGGGCATAGCATAACATAACATATCGAGTCAGTACCATACATGGCGCTAAATACATCATTTGACTAGATATCCTCTAATTCAATGCGCCATCTAGATGTTGCTGGGATAATCGGTGAGCGAGTCAAGACATCGCTGTGGTAGTGTATAAGTCAACCCTGGCGCTTGTAACTGATTATGATGCCGATACTCGTCATCGTTGCAACAATGTGATTAAGAAGTGGGCGTATTATCCCTCTCGAAGACTCGGGGAACACAAGATACAATGTTGAAGAGTATAAAGCCACTTGCTAGTGCCCAATGTCTCTCCTCAGTGTACTTCTCGCCCCGTCGGCCACACTTTTCTGTCTCGTTCCGTGGCCTCTACAACAATGCAATAGCACCGAGAACACCAGCCACACCAGCGATCGGCACATTCACCACATTCGCAGCACCAGCAGCCTCGGCAGCTGCGGACGTTGCCTTGTTCCGCAGATCATCCACAAAGCTGGAGATTTTGGAGGGCGTTGTATTTCTTGTCCGCAGCACCGAGTCGAGGCACGTGCCTGGGTTGGATGGTGTTAGCATATCCTCTCATCGCCCTTCTCAAACCTTCCATCAACTTTGATCGTTTGTATGAGACCGAGGTCACCGGTTGTAGGTGGAAAGAGAACTTGAGCACTTACTCTTTATCGCAGCGAGCAGGCAGAACGAACTCCACACCTACCAACTGTGATTGTCGGACCATCGCATTCCTCGCCCGGGATTCCGCCGCTGCCGGCGCTAGAGCACTCGGAAGCAGAGTATTGGCCGCAGTAAGCGATTGGGCAGATTTGGGTCCAGCAGCACTCGGCTGGGATGCCGGAGGTTTGGCGTGACGAGAGGGAGAGGGATTCGTGGGCTGGATGAGAGGAGAGCGGCGCGCTTCTCGAGTGAGCTGAGTGAGTTAGTGAGAGCTCAAGATGTGATGCGATTGAGGTGAGAGAGAACGGGAATGACGGCGGAAGCGCGGATAATAGTGGGTTATCAGGTAAGGTTGTGAGAGAGGGAGACATACCAAAGGCCCTGAGCGGTGGTGCCGATGATGGCGATGGATGCGCCGGAGGCAACCAAGAGTGTGAACCTCATTTCCACAGTGGGGTTACGATCTCGTGATGTTGGCGCTGTTGTTGACGTCGCGATTGCGAGGAACTTGAGGGAGGTGAGGTCGTCGGCTCTTACCACGACTGGTCGCACGTCGCAACGAAGTACCAAGGACGAAAACAGAGAGGTACTAGGATTCTGGCATGGGTATTAGAAATAGGTAGGTTTCAAAAAGTCGTAAGAAATCAAACGAAGTAGGGTTGGGATACGAAGAGTCATGTTTGTCACTCTGTGCGACATAGCACGGTAGAAGGCAATATTGGGAGCTTTAGGCACTAAAGCTGAACTAACGAAGATTCAAGAACGTTCGTTATAGTGCGCTTGTCAAGATTATAAAGGCTAGGAATATATGACATGTCGGTCTGGATTGATGAGGAGGCGCACGGGTCGCTTGTGTCATTCATGCAGGGACTATTTGTCTTGCAAGCCACGCCGTTTTGCTGACCACGTGGGTCATCGACATCTCCTCACGAATTCGCGCCTAAAGGGCATATATCCATCTATAAGCCCATGACTCTGTTCTCAGCGTTCATGTGTGACTGTTACTACTTGCGGCACAGCACCATGAAGAAAGCAGGTTGCTGTCAACCTGATCATCAACGCCAAGTACGCCCTGCCATCTAACGCCCAAAGCAATAACCTATCACAATGCCACTCCTGACGCCATCGAGAAAGGACGAGCGATACCATCCAACACCTCATCAGTTAGACTTCGGTGGCATCAACTCTACCGAGTATCTACTCACAATGTTCATGCCGTCAGCCCCGCCAGGACTTTATATCGCAAAAAGTCAGCCGATTACGGTCACTTGACACAAGGAAACACTCAACTTGTACGAGAACAACTGTCACACAGATGGGCTAGACAAGAAACTCAGCTGAGACATCGCTTTCTGAAACTATAAGCACAACACGCATGTCCGCCCCGCTCCGTCGACTTGAGGACTCGAGGACTCGAGGACTTTCCGATCAGCCATTGCCAACCAGTCTCCTGTCTTCGATGTCAATTGAAGAAATCACCAAAGGAACTCGCGCTCAATTCGGCTCCGCAACTGCTAACCGGTTCTCCATCCGCCACCTCAATACCGCAAAGGGAATCACCAAAAATAACTCGTGCTCAACGACCTCCTCTCCGCAACCGATTTTCCTCTGCCGCCACACCGCCACTAGCAAACCAATCATTGGCCAGCAACACCATCAAGAGCAGCCTTAAGTCTGGCAATCTCCTCATCCCTCTCAGCCTTCTCGGCCTTTTCTTTAGCAGGCTCCCCTTTCAGGTTATACGCCGCTGAAGCGACTCAATAACCTTATCCACTCGAGTGAGCGTCCTCTCACACCGGTCGATCGCCGTTCCGTTATCACGAGTCCTGCCATCCAGCTTCGTTTTCTTTCCGTCTAGTTTGTCCTTGGTCTTCTTCAATCCATTGAGCTCCCCCTTCTTCCCCTCGGCCACGTTTTTCTTGTCCTCGAGGAAGACGTACATCTGGTCGAGTGGGCGGTCGATAAATTGGACTGTTGGCTTTGGAAGTGGCTGAACTCCTGGAGTAGCAGCCGAAGTAGCAGCTGGAGCGGCCGTCACAGCCCTGGATAGCGCTGCCACGAGAGCTCTGGAAGGTCCGGCCCTGTTGGTGAAGCTTGCCGAGGTCTGAGTCTTCTTTGCAGTAATTAAGCGGTTAGAGGGCCAAGGCGACTTGCTGAGGTTCCATGGAATTATTTCGCTCTTCCATGAATCTGGAAACGGAGATGAGTACTTTATGCTCCGTTGGCTACAATGAGGTTTGGAGACAGCGGACGTGTGCCTGAAGAAGTGGTTGACATGCCGGAATAGCGCAGCTGCCAAACACCGTCGACGCCATGGCTACCCTGCACGTACAAGTGCACCATCACCTTCTCTTTTTCAGTCCCTAACTCCATATGGTTTCCGCTGAGTACGGATGTGGCCGGGGAATGAAAGGACGAGCACTCACCTTCCATTATGGCCCAAAGCTTGCATTTGTTGTACATTGGGTTGTACATTGGGTTATCAGAGATATGCGGCGTGTTCTCTGCAGATGCGACCTCGTCATTGCGGGAACTGGCTAGGAGGAAGATCGAACGATGGTAGGCTTCACGTGGTGGGGGTCGACCAGACATCGTTTGAGATTTCGAAAATCTTTAATATCCCTTAAAAAAATCCTAAAATGAACTTGCGACCTGCTCATGAATTCACTTTGACCGTACCGGGTTATGACTGTTGTGAGGTTGTCGCCGAGGCCTGGCCATTTTACACTGGCTCGCCAGCTTAAAAGGTCCTGAGCGCTAAAGCCCATATGACGGTTGTGGCAAAGCACAACCATGCTCTAATCTGCACAGCGAGAGCCGTGCCATCTGGTCCCGAGCCTGGGGGGTTAGCTTTATGGAACCTGAAGTCCAAACCATAGGATTGATTGACGTCTGGATGAAGGAGCGGGCTTGTGTTTAGCCTTGTAGTATTATGTGTATATATGCTGTAGATGCTCCTCTTATATCCCAATGTCGCTTCTATGCTCAGCCCCCTGTCATATAGCGTCATCCGTCATAGCCTGCCTGTCTCCTCGACCACTTATGAAACAAATCTAGAGTTGGGTATCCCTGCGCGTTTATATCTCCGGCATCTCAAACAACTCGCAAATAGATAATAATCCTCCACATGGTTCCTTATATTGCAACTTAGATCAAAGTCCCACGTCCCCACTCCCTAAGAATGGCCTCACCCTCAGAGTCATCAAAGTCACTACTCTCCTCCTTCAACTCCTGCATATCCGTCTTCTCTCGCTCCCCCATCGTCTCCCTCGTCTTCCCCACCGCCAGCGTAAGCGGAGCATCCCAACTCTTTACCGGCGCCCCAACAGCACTCAGCCTCGCCATCTTCCTCCTCTCCTTCTCCTTCTCCCCACCATTATCAACCCTCAGCATCTGATTCTGATTTTCCTTGTCACCGTCATGCTGAGAATTGGCAGAATGAGCCGTGTTGTCCCAGGAGCTACGCGGCGTCTCCTCATCATCACTAAAATTCAGGAAGCCAGCCAACTCCAACGTAACCCTCGAACTCTCATTCGCCGTCGTCGTCTGATGATGCAGTGCGTCAACCAGATTGCCCCTCTTCTCCATCGCCTTAGGGTGTGCCGGGTTCGGCGTAAGTGACCTGCTCGAGCGGGAAGACTGGGGAGGTGCTGCAACGCCATCTAACGTGTCGCTCTCCTCCCTGGCGTGTGACACCTGGCGGTGGTGCTCATGGCCTGCTGGAAGTGGACGTCTCCGGGGCGCCGGAGACAAGCTGTGTCCAATGTTGAGGGACTCACGGCGAGCGTTGGGATATACAAATATACTATCCGCCATACTCTCCGCCTTGCTCGGTGCGATGGAAGGCGCAGTAGACTCTCTATATTTGTTCCGTGGTTGGGTCTGGGAGATCAGAGAATCATTTCTTGAGACGCCACTTCCACCTCCTTGGCGAGATTCAGATCTCTTCCTGCCATTCCCATTGCCGCCTTGGGATCTGTGGGTGACGACTGAAGCAGCGCTACCTCTCCTCCCTAGATCTTCGGGCGTCAACTTAGGAGGGGCAGGAAATTCGAAGACCAATGCATCATCCCCCCCGATACCGCCACCGATTCCGCCGGAAGTACCTGTCCCTCCACCGCCGAATTCATTGCCCCACATATCTTCCTCCTCTTTCGCCTCAGCCTCAGCTAGAATCTCGTCACGCATACGTGCGCGCTTATTCCTCAGTGCGGACAACAAAGCCTGCTCTTGTGGAGTAACCTGCATCGTCGTGATTGCCCTTCCAGCATCTGTGCCATCCTTGCGAGATGATTGAAGTGCTGTGTGTTGCGGCTCGACATGAGTTGGGGTCTGTGGCTGGTGATGATGTTGGGTCCGTGACTCTGTCCTTGATTCGGCCCTGGCCTCGGTGCGCGATTCGGAGCGGGTACTCTTGGGCGCATCTCTTGTGAGATGGCGAGATGATGGGTCAGCGCCAGCTTTCCTCGTCTTATGCTGGGCCGCTCGATCTGTGCTGCCCGTCCTCGTTCTGTGCTGCGCAGCTGGCTCAGGTTGATAGCTCTTAGAATCCAGGGTCGAAGCCCAAGTAGGCGGGGTGTTGTAATCCACAACAGGCTCGTTCTCGCTCTCAGCCACAGAATGCAGCGTGTTGCTCCTACTCACGCCACTATTCGCACTCCTCATACTGCTCGTCGACTGGATAGAGTGCTGCGTACTCGTAGTCGAACTACTCAGCCTTTTATCCGCCATACTCAGCTCCCTTCCTCCCCTGATCGTAGAGCCACTATCCCTCTCTTTCTCTCTCGGCGTAAGCACCGGCGGCTGCCAAGGCCCACTCAACCGATGAGATATGGGGCTCGGAAGCGGAATAGTCAAAAACTTCTCATCCTGCCCCATCTGACCTGACAGCGCCGAAATCGTGGAGCTGCGTTTCCTATCATGTTTGATCTTCTCTTCTCTCCTTCCCTCCGATTTTTGCCCAACCGATGTTTGAGGGCGAGCGGAGCTGTCCTGGCTAGGTCGTCCGTCGTGGTCGCTCTCCGAGTCCGAAGAGAGGCTAAGGATACTATGCTGATGCGGCGTCGCACTCGAGAAGATACTCTTCTTACTCGTATGGCTCACCCCAGTGGCACTTGAGTGCGTACTCCCATTATCCCAATGTCTCTGCGCGTACCCAGGTTTAAAACCCGGACTCTGCACTCCCGCATTAATACCTCCATCACCCTTCGTCGTTTTCGGCGGAGGCGGGGGCATCCTATCAGGCGGCGCACTGGGCGGCGTGCCCGACAGCCTCCTCATCTGCTGATGGTTGGGTAGCGGAAAGGCAGAGAAAGATGGCGAGTGAGGTGTTGGGAATATGGAGGTTACTGCTGCGGGAGCTTTCTTCGATTTTTGTCTCGCCGTCGCATTCGGGTCCGGGAATTGGAAGTTGTCTGACGGATCCTGCTCATCGGCGTGGCGCTGCGAACTCGTCATAGGCGTGGGACTCGTGATGAAAGATGCTTGCCGCTGCACTTGCGCATCGATATGTCGCTGCTTGGGTGAGATTTCGTGCTCATCCATCTCCCTCTGCTCCTCATATTGCTCTTGATGATGACCGGCTTTATCCGTCTCGTGTTCACCCTCCAACTCACTCTCCGAGATCGACGGAACAGCGTTGCGGAAAGCCCGATCCTCGTAATGCTCGTACAAATCATGTACACCTGTATGTCTCTTCGGCCAGTTCCCATCATTCGGGTCCGGCGTTATCTCCGGACCCATCACGCGCTCATGCTTGTTGGTGTGCTGACCTACACCGTGTTGACTGCGGGGGTCGTGCATCACGAAGTCTGGCGTCCTGGCCATCTTCTCCTTATCCTTTCCAAACAGGCGGGAGATGTTCAGTCGGCTGGCTTTTTTCATTGGCATACGCCCGCCGTGGCCCATTTGCTCGCGGAGATGTTTGGCGCGGGTTTCTGCCGCGGCGAGAGTTTCGTGGTCGGTGTTGGAGACGTCGGTGAGCGGACTCCTAGGTAGTGTGTTCTGGCTCGGACTCGTAAGCTTCCTCAACTGGCCGGTTGATGAGGGTATCGGGTGGTTGCCCAACCCTGATGTCTTAGCACGGTCGTAGTATGACCGCAAGGTACTGCTACTCTTCTCCTCCCGCACCCCATCTATATAACTCCTCCCCAACAACGTCGAACTCGCTCTAGCGCCCAACCCATGTCTGCTCGGCTGGAGGAGCTCCGAGATATTATCCCCATTCCATCCTTGCTCAATCGACCTCGAGGCTCTCAACTCATTATGATACTCCTCCGTCCTGCTCCTCTGCTGCCGCACCTCATGCATGGACTCGCCATCCCTCACCTGCTCTCGCTCTCCCATATCATTATATGTATAACTCCCCTTACTCTCCGTCCTACTCGGACTTGGTTCCCTCCGCCTCTCGCCGCCATTATGCCCTCCATTGCTTGCCACTTGGGCATGTGCCATCCGGTAGTTATGCCACTCATTGTCCCCGCCGACAGAATCGATATTTATATCCCCACTGGTCCCCAATATCCTCTGCGCCTTGGAAAGTTGTTGTGTTCGTTGACCAGGCGGTGGCTTCTCGGCGATGAGGTGGGAGTTTATCTTTGGGACTTCGGATTTGTGTTTTGAGAAGAAGGATGTGCGGCCCATGGTTGCGGTTGTGTTGTGGATGTAGGCAGTGTGCCTCCGATCTTAGTGGTGGGTAGACGTTTTGAGGGTTGGTTGGGAGCTGGAGGTAGGCAACCGATTGGTAAGTGCTTGGTGAGGCTGAACCCAAGTCTGTAGTCGTACGGCCTGCTGCTGCAGCTTGCCTTTAGTCGGGAGTCCTGAATTTGCTTGGTCGCTGTGTCTCCGAGGTCAAAGCGAATGGTGAAGAAAGTTCGCAGCTCCTCTATCGCGGCATCCCGGCCGGAATGGATGGTTCGACTATATGTGTCTGCCTCGACTCTGGTAAATTGACCAGTGGCGTGGTCCCAGCTCGTCCTTAGTTGGAGCTTCCAGCCGCGTTGTCAATAGATAGCGCTCCACAGTGCTCTGGCTGTGTTTCCCCACAGCAGCTAGCTTGCGGCGTATAAACCCACTTCCGACGCTGTGAAGACGATATCAGCCAAGTAAAATCCAAGCAAAGATCTGTAAATACACAAAACGCAAACGACGGCGCAAAAGTAAGACAGCGTGAGACAAAGGATAGTCGAGGTGGTGCGACCACGACGTGAGGTCTGCGTAAAGGGGAGACCACGAGTATAAGTTGGACAGAACTTGTCAAAGGTCATTTCGCACCTCACTTTTGCGGCTGCATGTCGTATTCGAAGATCGCACTTAGCAAGCAAGCAAATCAACAAAATGTGCCCGTTATGTTAGTCGGCCTTTGTGCCATGGCAGGCTGCATCACTGGCATAAGATTGACGATGCCAGTGGCCGCCGAGGAAAGTGGATGCGAAGACATTTCGTGCAGACTGACAGGGGTTCAGGCTTGTGCTTCAGGGGTAAAAGCCTGTGCCTGGCTAAGGAGGGCCCGGCTCATGCCAAGCTCAATCGGGGTATCAACCTAACCCCCATGAGGAGACGGTAATTTTAACAATAACACATGGGATCAACTAGCGAGATCGATGATGCCATTATTCAAGTCAGGTGTGGTGTTGAAGAATAAATGTTTGCGGAGGCAGGGGAAGGAGGAGGTGAGGTGAGGTGAGGTGAGGTGAGGTGAGGTGAGGTGAGGTGAGGATGGTGGAAAGGAGAGAGCCGCGCATCACCGTCGAGATTGAACGTTTGCATAAAGAAGTGAGGTTTGCATGAATGCATGAAGCATGAGGTGCCAAAGAGGGATTGGGAAGAGGGATTGGGAAGAGGGATTAGAACGGGGGATTGGAAAGAGGGATTGGGAAGAGGGATTAGAACGGGGGATTGGAAAGAGGGATTGGGAAGAGGGATTGGGAAGAGGGATTGGAACGGGGGGTTGGAAAGAGGTTTGGAATCGAACGTTTGCATAAACGAGTGAGGTTTGCGTGAATGCATGAAGCATGAGGTGCCAAAGAGGGTTTGGAGAGAGGGTTTGGAAACAGTGTTTGGAAAATTCAGAGGGACCGGTCCACAATGTCGACGCTGCAACAGAAATATCCTCGTGCCCTGTGTCTGCATACTCTAGCATTAGCGACAACTCGTCCTCACTGAACACCAGTTCCAAGAAAGTAGTGATCTAAGAAAAATATCAACAAAGAGGAACTCGCCGAGATCTCTTTGTCGATACACAGAACCAAACACCCAATATCGAAGCCTTTGACTTTGCCCGTTTGTTGTTGGCTCTCCAATATGAACGGCCCATCTTTCAGCAATGTGACAAACGGCCTCCTCTCCTGATGGTTGGCAGCAGTTCATCCTCCTCGACCGCCCTGATGTTTGCCGAATGCAACTGCCCGACAAACACTTGACTTCAGGACACTGGCCGTTTGTCAGGGTAGCAACACACTATTCCTGTGCGCACGAAGCTGAAGATAGAAGCATCCGTTTGACGTTTGCTGACCTGAGACACGCTGCCATGCGTCTGTCGTGCCATGCGTCGGTCGGACCTGCGTCTGATCGACAGCAGCCATGCTCCTCAGCCACATGTCGCACCTCACTTCCTCGTTAATTTTATTCTCAGCCACATGTCGCACCTCACTTCCTCGCTAATTTTATTCTCAGCCACCTCCGCGTCGTTCTTATCTCCACTTGGAGAAAGCTTTCCAAACTCCTTAAACTTGTTCGGTTAAATTTGACAATCATTGCCGAGTTCGAGAACGCGCGAGGATGACAGAGCTATTTCGGTGTTTCCGTGTCTTGTGAGCACAGAAGATCACGAAAGATATTCATGGCAACCTCTTTTGAAGTTCTACGACCGTTAAACAGGTGCACAGAGATCCATACGGATGCCACGCTTTACCAAGACTCCAAGACAAACGCGCAGAGACAAGACAGGACCACACACTATCGATAAGGCGTAACGGCTCGCGGTTTCCTCCATCGTGGCTTCATCAAACTCTCGTTTGCTCCACATTTCAACCCATTTCAAGGCAGTTAGCAAGATTCGGTAACCAACAACAGCGCACAAACTTGGCTATCACCAACAAACAAGTTTGTGTAACATCTTCTCTACCCAATATCTTCTCTACCAAACATCCTCTCTACCAAGCATCTTCTCTACCAAGCATCTTCACCACCAAACATCTTCTCTACCAAACATCTTCTCTACCAAACATCTTCTCTACCAAACATCTTCTCTACCAAGCATCTTCACCACCAAACATCTTCTCTACCAAACATCTTCACCACCAAACATCTTCGGTCTTGCAAGCCCGATTGCTCAATCATATCCTGTTTACTCTACTTCGTACTTTCGTACGGAGACTTGGCGTCATTCCTTGCCGTAATCGTGCTTCTTCCTCACTCGGGTCAAGGTCATAGAGATTAGATCGGAGAATTCTCGCGTAATTTCCGTGCCACCGCCTACCTATCTTTGCCTCTCAGTGTGCAGGTGTGCCGACTGCCCAGCTCACGGCCCACCGATACGTTGCCGAGCGCCGAGATCATTATCACATCTAGTCACATCTGGTCACATCTGGTCACTCGCATCTACTCACATCTGACCACAAAGTCATGGCATGGGGGAGAAGAGATTTGGGAAAGTGAGATCGCCGACGTCAATGAAGCCCACTTCACACTCAGGTTAAGGGGGGCCGGAAAGCCCTCGCGAAGCTCAACCAAATGCCTCTATATGCCAAGGCCTCGCCCCTAATCCTCCAAACCCTCATCACTGTCCTCGTCGCTTCCCGGTCTGACAGCATCAGACCAAGCACAAGGCGTTGTGGTGCCGAAGGTATGGACAAGGAAGAGATGGATCTCGATCTCCTTCTCGATCTGAGGGAACTTTTTCTGCCTTGATCTGCTTTCCCACATCGCATCCTTCCATGAAGCTCTCATCTCCTCCGCTTCTCCATTATCATCTTATCGACCCTCGCTAAATACTGCTCGCCGTCCTCATTGATCTAAAAGCTTGCCAAGACGTCGGGTCGCAACCGATCCCATCACCACCTCCAAGTCTGCCCTCCAAATCCCACCTTTCCAACTATGGTTCCCATCCTCGATTGGAAAGTTGAAAGATGAGGCGACGGTGACTAGAATGCCGAGAAGACTCCGCCATCTGGCATTGTCACGATCGCAGATCGAGGAGACAGAGATGCACTAGAGTCTAATTTCGTGATATCTACCACAAGCTAAGATCGAGCTCATGTTCGTACTTCACACCCAAGTCTTGTGAACACTTCGCTGACTACGTAATGCCCAAGGCTTCCATATCCCCGCAAAAGGATGCCGTTCGTATCGAGCACTGACTTTTCACAAACGAGATATGACCCTCGCTTACGGACAGGAACGTGCACTGTAGGCTGCTCTCTAGGCCTCCTCGAGCTCCTCCAGGATGGAAACCAGACCATGCCGGAGAGCTCTCCGCCAAGATCCCCATCACGATTTCGCAGATTTGCATCTCAGTTACGTACTCGTAAAAATGCACCAGAAGTCCAATCTTCCCAGATCCACTGCAGCACGGTGCCAGAGGCGCACGATCCTGCAACGTGCTTGCATCGGCCTCGTATCTTCTTATTTCCCATATCTCTTAGTCGCACCGCCGCTCTGTGGAGTGAGTCCACGGTCTCTCCACTTTGAGCACCGGTCGAAGCTATGTCTGGACTTGGGATACGACGTTATCCAACTCTGCGGAGACAACATAGCCTGCACGCCGCTGCGAGGGGATGTCCAGCGTGGAGATGGCTTCTCATTCATCTTTCCGCTTCCCTTCGATCATACTCTCAACCTCCAAGCCTCGGCCTCCTGCCAAGATCCAATCGGGACAACCGCCACCCCGCGGTGCAACAACGTTCCGACTACCGCCTCCACTAGCATTATCGCCAAGCCACGTGTCTACACTCTCGCTTCGCGCATGTTCTAAACCTGGTGCACACGTCTGCCGAGTCCAAGATGCCCCAGACCTCAAGCCTCACCTCGAATATCGGTGTCCCCCAGATCATTCCGAACCAACCGTCGATCTCGTCCGCTCATCAACACCATTCCATTCTCCAGTAGACTGTCTCACACATCTCAAGCAACTCATCCCCAACGGGACACTCTAGTATCTCCGGCGCCCGAAAGCTGGATACATGTTTCGAACCTCGTGCCCAATCTAATATTGTTTAGTCTTACTCGTCAGCGTTCCTACTTCCTATTGTCTTTTATCGACTTTCCCCCTCCTCGCTTCCTCGCCTCCGAAGCAGGAAAGCTCTGTTTGCTCCTCAATATCGAGCTAAAAGTCCTCCACACTCACACCAATATCCCTCACCCTGGCTAGCATGAGAATTTCCTTCCCCACAACGAGGTCCATGAGTCCCATTCCGACGGATTTGTAAATCACATTCCCCTTGCCCAACCAGCGCGCCATAACGTCGTTACGATTCGTGCTACTACTCCTCCTTTCCTCCTCCCTCTTCCCCTCCCTCTTCTCGTCCTTACTCCTCTTGGTCTCCTTCTTACTCCCACCACCCACCATGCCGTCCAATGATGATTTCATCCCCCCACCAAGATCTATAGACATACTCCGTAAGCGCTGCCCGAAACTCGCAATCCCCGTCGAATGAGAGGTAGAAAATGACGTCCTGGAAGACTTTCCCCACGAGGGTGTACGGTTACCTTTTCCGAGATCGCCAGACTGCGCGAGCGAGCCACGTCGCGAGCCTGTGAGGGAGGTCGTGCTATCACTCCTTGTCGATTTGCCAAATACGCCGGAGAGACCGGTGCCGGCGCCGCTTGATGCGTCGTCTACGACTGCTGAGTTCGCAGGCTGAGAATCCTTCCCACTGTTGCCGGTGGTGGCGCTGTCGTTGGTAGTTTGTTTGCGGAGTTCTTGGCGGACTTTTTCGACTTCTGGCTCCTCTTCCTCTGGTGACGCGCCACCATCAACCAAGGTGTCGGTGCGGGATTGTGTACCGGGGTTGGAAAGGACGGATGTATCCCAGTCATTACTCAGCTCCCCCTCAAGCATAACCAACTCCCCCACCTCGACGAGTTGGCGGGATTCCAAACCGGCTTGGATGATCTCCCCTGCTTCTTTTAAGCATCCAGTCAGAGTGTCGACTATCACCACCCCTCCTTCTTCGGCGTGTTTATGGAAATGGCGGTGTTCGTGTGACGGGCGGACGGCTTGCTGGAGTAACTCAACCGGCAACTCTATCATATGAGGCTTGTAGGAACCTATAGCGATGAAGAGACGTCCTCTCTTCCGGCCCTCGGTGGATGTGAAGTGTTCAGCGCTGAAGAGGGGGACGGTGGAGGGGACTGTTGTTATGACACAATCCGCAGCCCTTAAATGTTCCTTGAGGAGGCGGTCGTACTCCCCATATTGAGGGGTTACGACGGAAAATTTGACATTGGACCACCCTTCGCGCTCTTTGACTTCTGTGGGGATCTCGATGAAGGCGCGGAGGAGTTCCTTGGCGCGGGAGGAAAGGGAGCGATTGACGATGTATATGTGCTTCAGTGGCTTTCCGCACATGAGGAGGGCGAGACGTATGTGCCAGTATGCTTGGCGGCCTGCACCGAAAACAACGAGGGTTTTGAAGTGATGACGGCGAGTGAAAAGGAGGGAGGAGGAGAGGGCGGTGCGGAACGCGGTTAGTTCTTCCGCGTTGAGGAAACCTTGAGGTTTGCCGGTTGAGGACATGATGGCGATTATGCCGTGGGGTGTTGTGTCGGCGTTGGTGTTTGAGGTGTCGTTGTCGGTGGGCGTGTGAAGGGTAACCACTGGCGTCATGTTAGCAATCTGTCCTATTTACCTCATCCATCTCTTGCGTATTCGCCGTCTTCTTCCACACTCCACAATGAACATCAAATTTTAAACGCACCTTTACACCCAATTCCTCCCGAACTAGAACTCGGCATAAAAAGACTGGTCGTCCCATTACTGCTGTTCATCACAGTCCTCTCTGGCTGCTGAGCTGTACATGCTGCTTCATCCTCCGTACCGGTTGAGAAATCATATAAAGCGCGGCGGAGTGAGGACTGCATGTTAAGGATGTCTGCGTGTGTTAAGGAGGTTAGGACCTTCCGGACGGAGGAGTCGGAGAGAATTGTTAATGTCATTGTTGCGGATAATCAGGGACGTGGGCTCCTGGATTGAGAAGATGGAATGGAATGCGTTTGAACGGTTGAAAGAGCTCAGTTAAGATGTTAATTAGAGTTCCGAGGCTCTTGAAGTGTGACGAAGTGTGGTGTAGGCTGGCTGAAATCAGCTCAACGAAGGTAGAGTTGAAGAAATGAAGGTTGAGGACGAGAGGTCAGGAATTTGGAAAAGTTCGACTATCCAGCAAGGTGCTCCAAACTAAAATGCTGCTCCTGCTCCGCTAATCGCAGACTAGAAACTATGTCACTATCCAAAAACAGAAAGGCACAGTTCGTTTTTCCCCGCCTTGAGGCCCCGCATTATGCCCGTTCCTGCCACCCGGAGAGATAGCATGGAGTTCTCCGTAGCGGCCGCTTTGAGCTTCATTGAGACCGCCGCCGATGCCGCCGGACGACGACGACGATAATCAAGGAACATTATCGTGAAGATGGAGTAGGGTTACCAACGACGCTTTATATGATTGCAGCTTGGGATTATGGGTTTGTTATCAAGACGTGTTGGGTCAAATGCTCTGTCGCCGTGGCGGTGTCAGCAGCCCAGCTCTCGTGCCATTGATCTCGATATACCACGGACGATTCTTGCCTTGATCTCCGTCGTAAGCTTTCTTCTTTGACTCAAGTTTGGTAGTTTCTGTGAGCATTCATCCTCGTCGTTAGTTTCTTAGAGGCAGGAATCCAACTTTGGAGTTTTGCGTTGCTGTCCTTGTACTTTGTGCGTTGCGTGGTTACAGTGCTTTGCAAATCGGTTTATCTGCTTCGTTACCGTTCACAGTACTTCCTGTTATATCGTTGCGTTCTTGCTGGTTCTTCGCTTTACTCACGAAGCACGGGTCGAGGAAATCGAGGCTCTGCTGAACCATGAAAGGCTCAATGTCGTTGTCGAAGTCATTTGTGTATGGACGCTTCTCGGTGACGCCATCACTGAACAGTTGGCAACACACCTCAAGGTGTGTCTACTCCTGTTTTGTACTGGGTTGATTTCAAGCTTGTAGTTCTGATGATCGAGCAGGCCGGGGGGAAACAGGTTGGTATGCAAGCACGCCAACAAGAAGTACTTGTACGGCCGATGTTTTCTACGTTCGCCCTACTCTTATGGTACAGCTGTATGATGGTTTATTGCGATGTGTAGAGTAACTTGTCTGCGTGTAAGCCGCGGCTGTCCGAGATCGACCATAGGTAAGGCCTCACCCATGTGAGGAGTGTGCATGGGTGAGCTGGCCCCAGTCCGTATTTACGCTGCCTAGGCCGCCTCCGCTCATTGATATCGTCACAATCATGCTATTAATCTTTTCAGCGGCAGAAGTTTGATTGGAATGAATTGTACTCGGAACCGGAAGAGCCATGGCATGAGACGCCCTGACCAAGTACCAGAGACAACATGAAGGCAGACGCCAGGTGCTCAAATGCAAACATGTGCGCAACCTTCGGGCGCTCATGAGTACTTAGGCAGGGTGGAGCTGGAGAGCAAGTATAGGATTGTATAGTTACTCTGCGGTTAATCACATGATTAACTGGTCCCCGAGTGCGGCTTGTAGTTTCTGCGACCTTCACACATTTCTGTCCCCTGTTAAATGTGATATCACATAGAAGTGCTCTCATTAATTCGCTTCATTAATTTGAGGCTTGGTAATTTCCGTCCCTTACCGTTAACTTTGATGTGACGCCGTCGCCCTGGCTGGCACTGAACGCGACGTTCTGTTCCGTGCACCTTTCTTGCGATTCCACCAAGACCCTCGCTCACTTAAGGCCGATCCCAATACACGTCGGCGCGCATGCGAACCTATCTCGGTATTCGCATCCTCAAGTTCAGTACGCAATCAACGTCTATAGAGTCACCTGCCCCCGACCACGAAACCGACAACTCCACACTCGTTCCATCAATATGCAAAATGTTCCCAACTAAGGAGGACGATCCTCGCGAATATGGGAAGAGAGGCTGTCTTCTTGTATATGGCATCTGTGAGCCACCAGCAGGCGGTATCGTCTATAAGGACAGTAAGTCATTACCTCCTCGCCGATTTTTGACATCCTGTCACCATCACGAGCGACTGCGTCCAAAATACTTTACCGATGCTGTCCAGTGAACGAGTCCGGCGACGCCGACGAGTGCACCGACGGCTTGGATGAGCTTCTCCCCCCCGGTCGCGTCAGCTCAGAGGAGCGCAGACTCGGCATGCTCAAGGAGAAGGACCTCCTCCAATGGTTCGTTACCGATCGCAAGCTCCAGACGCCGGGTAGCGAGCTCCATGTCGCTGAACTTGGCCACCTGGATGACGATCCAAAATCGCATGAAGATTACATTTTCACCTGTGAGTCTTCCTCTTACAAACTACTCACTGTCGTTACTATATCGCTGAGCCACTGTTGAATGAGACTGACGCAACTAGATGTCGATCACCTCTTTGACGGCACTGGGGAATTCGACCCAGTCATGGAGTGTGTCTACGCCGATGTTGTCTTCGAGTACGCCCGCCGTACCGCCGTCGGCCCGAGACCAAGAGTCATGGTGCCATATCTCTGCATGCTCAGAACGCAGGATGCCAAGGCCTTCTTTCAGAGCAGAGCCAACCTGGTACTTGGTGATGATGGGAGCCACCCTGATTTGCGCGACATCGGTATCGAGATGGACGGGTCTGACTATGTGGAGATGGTAAGTTTCGAGACAAGGAGCCATAAAGGGTGCAGACTGATAAATGATAGGGAGCTCATGCTCATGGCTACCTCTCTGTCGGAAGCAAGTTTGCTCTTCGCAACAAAGAGGCCTACACCATCGTTCCTCACGTTAAAATGAAGTAGATCGACCGACGTCTTCTCGCTGGTAAGCACCGAAGACATCACCTCGTCCTGATAGTTACTGACAACTATCAGTCTCTACTGGAACAAATAGTGCTAGGCAGTTGACCTCGCAGACTCTATGCCAAGCCTTGGCATCGAAAGTGTATAAAACTGGCCTGACATCGATTGTCTTTGAAAGGCATCGAGGAATATTGTCGACGATACGCGGACTAAGAACTGGTTAGTTTATCAATGAGAGCTGTGTTGTCAATATCGGGATTGAGATGGCGTTTGTGGGCTGAGCTCCATTGCCCTTCTTGTCTCAAATGCTCCTTGGGAGTCGTATGGCGGCGTCCAGATCGCATCCGAACAGAAGAAGAATTTCTCAAAGGACAACCGAGCTGGATCTGACGCTGGGATCAGAGTAGTAAGCAGAATGAGACTTCTATGGAGTTGTGGAGTATTAATTCAAATCTCTATCACGACCTCGGGGCCAGTCGTGTGTATGATCATCTTCACGATCTGCTTCCACTTCTTCATAAGCGTCTCAATCTTCTGTCGATGATCTTCATCCTCCATCGCCTCCAATGCCCCAATCTTGCTCAGCGCATCAGCCTTCAGCACTCCCAACAACTTATCAGCCAATTCATCCACCGTCGCCTTATCACCATCGCCACTAATAATCCCACTAACAAACTGAAACCACCTCCTCTCCGGCATGACCATACACCTCAATGCAACCTGCGTCCTGTAACAAATCCCCTCTATATCCAGTACATATTTCCCCAAAAAATGATTCTCACCAAGCAACCCCTTTTGCTCCTCCCCCAACGCCCGCATCACAACCTCATCCAAACAAACATCATCCCAAACATTCCCATCCATCACAAACCCATACTCCGCCAACAAAAAATCATTCCCATGTTTCCCATAACTGATATACACCTCCTCACCCTCCGCATACGCTCTATCCGCCGTAATCTCAAAACCTATGCCCGAGAACTCGACAAGGCAGCCACGGGAGGAGTGGTTGAAGTAGTCGGCGAAGGGATTGAGCGCCATGTGCTCGTTTGGGTCGATGGATTTGGAGGCATTGGAGGATAAGGGCTGCGTGCGCGCTTTTTTGGAGATGTGGGAGGCGGGCTTGGGTGGGTTGGGGGTGTAGTAGAAGGTACGGGTGTTTACTAGGACCCAGGCGTATTGGTAATGCTGGATGCCAAGAGGGAACCCAGATTGGGAGACGAGTTCCCAATCGACTTTGAACTTTGCTTGTTGGCCTTTTAGGAGAGTGGCGGCTCCGGGTGGGAGGTAGGATTGGACATTTGCCGGCCATAGAAAGGGGAGGGATTCTTCAAAGTCCTTGCGCGATGGGAGGACGGCATTCCATTTTGATCGTGGTGACGAGGGATTGGAGATATCAAGAGCGAGATCTGCAGCCAATAGACCATGGGTAGTGATGCCACGGAGTTTTGAGGAGATGTCTTTAGATACAGTGAAACGGGTGCGAAGGGCCGATGTAGGAACCGAGATGAGGACTTTGCCAGCCTTCGTTGGTGTCAGTCCTTGACTCGAACTGAAACAGAATGGGCAGAAGAGTGATATAATGAGACTAAATCATGATGAGATTGGGAAGAGCGGGAGGAAGAAACGTGATCTACCTTCGCTTTCTCAGTAGCTATAATACCAAGACCACGACCTGGAAACCTATGCGCAGCTACACCATTAAGTTTTACTCCTTGCTCGAGTGCCCAGTCACGGAACTGTTCATGTTTTTCCATTTGTAACTTGATCCACCGTTAACAAATAGTCTTGGCCCCGTCCTAAGCAGGTTAGGACAATCTATGATGGCAGAAATTTTCCGTCTTAAAATTGTTGATTACGTGCTAAAGATCGTAGTGGAAATGTAGTGATGGCGATATAACAAATAGCTGATTCATGTCAGAAACAAATAAGCGAAGAACGAAATGGCATCTACTCTAGAACGAAACCGGAAATACTGAAGTGACGAGGTTGATGCACCTTGCAAGGTTGCGGGTGCTCCCGCTTTTAATGCACCTCACCAGCCACATTTCACTACCCCAGATTTGTGAGATCATCGCGTCGCAACATCGGATCACCAAGACGACACACAACTAGCTGCTCAACTCAGCACCATGGCATCAATAATACCCAGGCAGCTTCTTAAGCTCGCAGCAAGCACAGCGAAGACAGCAATTGTAACCCGTGCCGTCACAGCCACCACCGCAGCACTTACGCAAGATCGCCCATTCTCAGTCCTCAACCGCCCACCATCAAATTATCCCGGCCATGTCCCACTTACAACCATCGAGCGTATGGGACTCGCCGTCGGCTCAGCTGTCACCTCACTGATAGATCCCTACCGCCATGGCAATCCTTCCCACCCGTCTTTGTCAAGTGGAGGACAAATGCTAACCGGTTCCCAGACATGGTCGCCGCCCTCGGCGAAGCAACCGCAACACCCTACTTCATCTACCGCCTCCGCGACGCCATGCTTAGCGACCCCACCGGTCGTCGGATCCTCCGCAACCGGCCACGCATAACCTCCAAAACAATGTCTCTCGAATACCTGCGTACCCTCCCCGAAAACAGCGTTGGGAGGCAATACGCAGCCTGGCTTGATCGCGAAGGTGTCACGCCCGACACGAGAGATCCCGTCCAATACATTGACGATGAAGAGTGCGCGTATGTGATGCAACGGTATCGCGAATGTCACGACTTCTACCATGCTGTTACTGGATTACCGGTCTTTGCGGAGGGAGAGATTGCGCTCAAGGGATTTGAGTTCGGGAATACGTTGTTACCGATGACGGGGTTGAGTCTGGTGGCGTATGTTACTATGAAGAGTGATGCTAGGAAGCGGTTTAGGAAGATTTATGGGCCGTGGGCGGCGAGGAATGGGATTATGAGTAAGGAGATGATTAATGTTTATTGGGAGAAGGAGCTGAAGACTGATGTTGAGGTGTTGCGGAAGAGGTTGAATATTGAGGCGCCGCCAGATCTCAGAGAAATAAGAAGGCACGAGAACGAGAGAAAGAAGCGGGAGATTGAGGAGGCGAGGCAGAGAGGGCAGAGTGTGTAGTGTGCTCTGGAAGCACTGTATTACTGTATCACCACCATGCATGACCACTAAAAGTAGCAGGTTTCGTGGTCAGATCTTCAATTTGGGTATCGCGTTATTCTTCACAAACTGCTGGCCTAGTAGTTGTAAAGATCATCATCATCATCGTCATCCCAAGCACCCTTCCTCTGCACCGTGATCGTTCCCTTTCCGCTCTTTTCCTCGTTCTCAGCAACAGCTTCCAACAGACTCTTGAGCTTATCTTCAGTGATCTTTTCTCTCAGTTGTCCAGAGCGAGCCAGCATAACTAGGCGCTGCTCGATGTCGTCTGCGCGGGATGCCTTGACGAGGCGGATGCGTCCAAGACGGTCGGCGGCTTCAGGCTCGAGGATTTGGTTCAGGATGGATTGGCGGGCGGCAGCTTCTTGCTCTCTGGAGTAAAGTTAGGTTTGAAACATGGTGATTAGGGCGTTTTAGCTTACTGTTTGTCCTCACCACCACCGCTGCTTGGTCCAGTTCCTCCACCACTACTACCTTCGCCTTGTTGCTTAAGCTGCGCAAGGCGAGCTGCGCGGATCTATCGATTATTAGTTTCATTTTCTTGTCATAGGTGTGTATGTGATGCACTAGCGGTCACAGCAACTAACCTGTGTTAATTCGTCGTCGGCCATTGTATATATTTTGCCTATTATGTTGCCAGGCTGCACTGTTGACGAGGAGAGGAACGTCGGGAAGTGTGGCTGATGCTTTCCGCAAGGTTCCAGCCTCGTTGTGCCTCTAGTGCGAGGCTGAGCATCCATTGATTTTCTGCCACCTTGGTGGATATGGAGGGAACGACAACCTCCAGCAAACCTCCAACAACAATTGCCAGGCTATAGACCCGTGCCTAGTTTAATGGCTATAACCAAGCCGTCTTGTCGCCAATGGCCGTCCCATGGAGCACGTGCAGCACATAATGAGGAGCTCCATGGGGACTCGTTGACGCCAGGAATCGAAGTTGCAGCTCAACCTGTACGCGAATCGAGCCCAGTGAGTGAAATAGAAGAGATGCCATAGGCGGCGCCTCAGGAAAGCTCTGCTCCGGTCAAGATGGAGGATGCATCGGAAGATGATGAAGATATGTCCTCAGCTACACCAAGGCCTAAGAAACCGACGACAACTCCGAAAGGCGATCCAAGTCGTGCATCAGGTCTCAATGGAGGATTTGCACGCACCGCCGCCTCACCACCTCAAATACCAGATGGTGAAAGTCTCAGGCATCGCCCGGAGAGACACCTAGCGTGGCCAGAAATCGGAAGTTCACCATGACTATCGACGAGAAGGAAAAAGGAGATAGGACGGATCGGGAACTCGTTAAAAAATTTCTGAAGGATCGTGCAGAAATCGCAGAGAGATGGAGCCGTTTAAGAGATAAGACAGAAATCCTTATCCTTTGGCCCCAGAAGTGATCTGAAGGGCGGAAGATCAATGTGGTGCTTTCTATCGCGAAGTCGAGGACAAGCGCAATCAGATCAGATCAGTGCGATAAAACGTCGCATGGCCGTAAAAGTGGCTCAATATGTAGCTCAGGACGAAGCAGCACTTCCTCGAATCAACGGCGCAACGCGTGAAGACCCAGTGCAATTTGATGACGGTGCGGCTTCAGGAAAGAATGTGGAGCCTGAGAATGACGACCTTGTACGAATTAAGAGACCGACGCGGATATGGGAAGAAGAGAAGGAGCTTTTCAACCTGGATACAGACGAATGGACCAAGATATTCGAGGAGGCAGGTGGTTGGAGGTCCTCAGGGCAAGCTCGTCAAAAACTGGCTGATAAAGATTGAGGTGCTTGTGAAAGGGTGTGGGATAAATTCTACCGGGGTGTATCAGAGAGTGGAGACCTTACGGACCACCAGAAGAAGATGCAGGTTCATCACCAGGATGACTTTTTCCACTCCGTGGCCAATGGCCTCGATCCTTGGTGGTTAGATTGTATGAAGGAGAAGAGACTGAGATATCCGGATGCTTGGGAGCATTTTGAGGACGACGACCCGCTTCATGAGTGTATTCGTTGCGCCGACGGAGTTTCTTGCGATACTTGCTGCTGTACCGACCCCCAATTACCATCGTATCGGTACCAAAGAATGGTGTGATGGATGCTGGCACGAATACCTTGAAACTAGGAGGAAAGCAATCAGGGCAAAGTGGGCTCCTACGAACAAGACTCGGCAGAATCCAGCCGAGGCCGCAGTCTCGACAACGGTGTGCGCATCAAGTCTTTACCTCGGACCACTCATCGGCTAAAAGGACCTTGCGTTGTTTGTGGGAAATTAGAGGGAGATTTCCACAATCGGCTGTATGAGAGGATCCAGTTGCCGGAAAGGTGTGGTGCTGTCTTTGTTACGACAAAGATTATACGGAGAAAAAGACGCAGAGAATACATGCTCCAATCGCCGAAAAACCAAGAAGATCCAAGCGCGCCTTTCACAACGACAACGTCGAAGCATTTGCCTCTTCCAATAGTCAGACGCCAGCTAAGGGCCAGACGACCGGGCTTACCCAGGCCAACCATGAGTCTCAGAGAAACGCCGACGCCAGTTCGCCATTTCGGCTCCGCCTTGAGTCCCGGCCATGTTGCGGATGCGGAAGGAAGTATCCATTAGAAGGCTGGACGCCAGGTAGACTTATGTGCAAGACTTGTTTCCGAGACAAGGAGCAACTCTATGCTCCATACACATCAGCCTCGGCAAATGATGCCAATCCTCAACATCAGGCGAATGAGGCCGCTGCGTTCCCACCACCTGTTGCAGCCCCAGACGACACATCACCCGCCGTCCAAACTGATTCCGACATGCCACCACCCCCGCGCGCAGGCTCCGAAGTTCCACCCACGCCATCGCTGCTCCACGCCGACAAACATCTTTTCCTCACCGTCGACGAAATGAAGGAAGCACTAGACGACGCAAGAGAGAATGCCGAATGTGTCCAAGCCGACGTGAACAGGAGGGAAGCCCCTTTTCAGAAAGCTTCCTTGTATATCCATAACAACAATGACTGGCTGCAGAAGAATAGCGCACAGATAGAAATTGTGGAGTGTGTATAGCTTGAAGAAGGAGATGCAGAGGATGAAGACGGATAATGAGGTCGAGGAGGGCTAGTGGGATGAGGGAGATGTTGGATGAGTAGACGCACTGAGCGTGTATGACGAGGGATGAGAGGTGGCATAATTTGGCAGGCAATTGCAGACAAAGAGCTGTTTTGGGAACAAAGTGCTTGAACCCATCGTATTGCTACCGTGGTGGTTATTTGCTGCTTGCTAGTTTACATCAGATGGTCAGAGGGGATATCGCAGTCAAAGGTGATACCTCATTTGGTCACTAGATAGAGATTAGAGGATGTTATCAGCATTGCTCACTTCCGAAGCCATTCTTACCCCGTAGTCCACCAAACAAATATGTGAATACTGAGCTACTCCAGATCAGACGCCCACTTTCATAGAGCAATACACCAAATGTGTCTTCAGCTTCACAATTGAGCTTTTCAACGTCGGTATAACTAGCACGACTTTCGCTTGCAATCGGTATCATCAGGCCAAGTAAGGTATGCTCAAGAACGGTAATCTGATAGCTCTATCCTACACTACGAGTACGATAACGCTACTACTACAAAAGAGCGACAGCTATTCATATACTCATCCAAGAATCTAGGAATATCGCCACCTCCTCGCCTTCCCTTGTACAACCATACCCAGCTCGGTTCTTCCCACAACACTCCTCATAAGCAAAACTCATCTTCAGAACCAAAAACTGCTACTCCGAGCAGGCACCTCCGGGCCCTCGACTTCCCCATCCTTCCCCTCCAAACGCACAATCTCTTTCCCTGTCTGAACCCCTCCCAAACCACCACCAATGTCCCCCTCACCACCTCTCAACCCCATCCCCTGGTTATCCCCACCTTTGGAGCTATACCTCCTCTGACTCGGCAGTAAACCCCTATCATCATGAAAACTCTCCTCCCTAACCCTAACCTCTCTCCCCCCAAGATTCCCAAGTCCCATAGACGTAGCATTCCTCAACACCTTCCCACTTCCACTAACGGCTCTATTCCTCACCATACTCCTCGGCAACGTCGTCAAACCAGAAGCCTTGTCTTTACCCGCCATTACCACTGCCCCAGGACTAGGAGCGCCGCCACCACCGCCTCCTCCATCGCCACCACCCGGAGTGGAAGGGGGGGTAGACGCGGCACGCATCCTCACAGGCCCACGATGCACATTCTCCTTATCACTCCCCTCATGCTTAACACTATCATCGCTCAGCGTCCTCTCCGTCACGGCCCTATCACCCACCACGCCCGGCAGACCAAGATCACCATCCGGGTCTTCAAACACCTTTACACCACCAAGCCCTGCAGAAGCATTAAACGCACTAGTCGACGCCTTACTTCCAAGCTTAGGCTGTCTGAGTTTCAACGGCTTCGTCTTCTCCACCCTCGACGGATTCATTGGAGGTACAGCTGGAGTGTTAGGGATAAAAGACCATACCTTCTCCGCAGCAATCTCGGCTTCGTCCATCTGCTTCTTACTCAGTATATCATCGACGGCGAGGTGATGCAGGTCGGAGGTGGACTCAAACCCGAAGTTCCCTAACGATTCAACAGTAACAGAATGTGGCAGTCCCTCAAACTCCTCATCCCCGTCATGCATCAAAAAATTGTCGGCATCCGTAATATCTTCACTATGCATCTCAGACGCCATCGGCACCTCATCGAGAGAGCTGAAAACCTCTCTGCTCATGGGGTTCTTCGGAACAGAAATACTGTACATACAACCCAGTCTCTCTCCATGACCAAGACCGAGAGCAGTGTAGCCAGACGCAGACTCTGTGCTTGTCCGTGGCATGGCCGTAGAATACGAGCCAAAGATACCCGCCGATGTGGTTGGCTTACCATTTTTGAAGGTACTGCGGCCTTGGAAGCGGCGCAGACGATTGTTAATAGATATCGAGCGGTGAGCTTTAGTCGACAGGTTGGTATCAGCGCTCGATTCCGGACCATGAAAGCCACCAACACTATTATCCGTATACGACGGGTCCGCTGAGATGCCTGCAGTTTGGCCGCCCCGAAGTGCTGGGTGGAGATCGTGGTCGTCGTAGTGGCCATCCATGCCAAACGCGCCGCCGCCACCAGCACGCCCTTGGTTCGCCCTATCTGGTCCATTTCCATTACCGCTGACGTTGCGTCTCCTCATCGTCCCCATCTCCCCAACCCATCCCTTTTTCTGCTTCCTAATAACATCATCCTTCTCACCAAACCCCCAAACCTTCTCCTTGGCTCTATAAACCTTACTACTACTCCTGACACTTCCCGAATCGCCTTCTTTTCTACGCTTCGTGGAGGGACGATTAGTGCGCCGGATGAAGAAATCCCCCTCGTCGCAGGACGTCTTCTGCATCAACTGATCCAAAATATCCTCACACGTCACGATGCCCAGGGGTTGGGGACAGCCTATCCCCACCAGAATGGCTAGCCCATTTTCAGCTCCAGTCTCCTCGCCATTGGCGTCACCGCTATGGTTAACTCCGAATTGGGCGGCGGAAATAAAATCAGTCGTCCAGTCGACCTTCTCCTGCGTGGTAGTTAGCCGGCTGAGCACATGAAAAATTTCGGAGTCGAGACTTACTGCGACTCGTTCCTCCTCACTCAGCCTCCCCGCAAGGCCCCTCTCCCTATTCCACAACTGCCCACCGCCATCATTCACTCCATGAGCTAGGTGGGCGGCGGACTGTTTCTTCCCCTTACTAGGGCTCATCCAATCCTTACTCTCTCGTGGCGGCGCCGGAATAACAATCGCCATCCTCGACATGCCGAGCTGAAACATATTCAAGAGATCATAAAGCGGCAGGTCATCCCGGACAATGGGGAGCGGGTACAGTGGGAGGTCTTTGACGAGGAGGCGCTTGCGGGTGAGGGATGTGAGGTCCAGGCCTAGGAGGTTCTGTTTCAGTCAGTAAAGTGTAGGTGGGCGGAATTCTCCACAAGGGTGCGGAAGGTGAGGGAATGGGCGATTGAAACGAACCTTGATATGTAGGAAGCCGAAGACTCTCTGACCCTGCCACTCACCGTCGTCCCCATGTAAGGATTTAGGTTTCTTGACTCCTGAGTTGTCGCCAACGACAGGGATACGGCTGTATGCCCACCCCTTAAGCTTATTGACGAACTCGGTGTCAACTTCATCATCAACGCCAATGTATTTGACTTGACTCCATGGCACAACAACCTCAAACTTCCCCTCCGGCTCATACCTTGCTGAATTTCCAGACTTCTCGATATCCCAAACAGCATCCGGCTTAGCATCCAACCCATCTTCAAGGCTTTTCCTCGCATACTCCTTCTCCATAGTCCTCCCATCCATCTCCAGCGCCCCTCTCATAACCCTCCCCGCATCCGGGCCCACAGCACCCCCGTGTTTCTCTCCCCTCTCATGCATCCTCAGCAGCCAACTCAACTGCTCGTTACTATACATCCCTCTTTCTCTCTTGGGCACCGTACACCTGTCCAGTACCCACGAAAGAGGATAGGTGAGTGGGGACGTCAGGTACATGAGAGACCAAATGAGTGGGGATAGGAAGTATCCGTGGGTAAGCGGCCGGAGAGGTAAGAGGAATTGAGGAAGCAGCTCCGCGATGAGGAAGATGGTGAGGGTGCCGATGATCAGTGGTACCCAGCCTTCGCCGAACAACACCAGTATAAGCACCGGTAAGGCCTCGAACGCAAACACGGCGCAGAGGAGCATAGAACCTAAACTGCGTCAGCAGGCACTTCTCACTACTCCTACTCCACGACTTAGAAAGACGCACACAAAAACCAAGTTCCCCGCCGCCTAACAGCAGCCACAGCCCTAGCCATCCTCTTCTTCTTCTCAGGGCCCGTAGATAACATGACTTCCAACCACGTTAGATCCGTGCCCATGATTGCGAGGGTGATCCCGGCGAGGAGTGCTGCGAGGACGAGGATGAGGAGAGTCAGGGAGAGGAGGCCAAAAAATGGGCCGACTCCGTCCTGGTAGTGGAATCTTCTGTAACAGCTGCAGATTGTAGGAGCCGGTGTGGAGGGAACGGTAGGGCGGCCTAATGGTTGGTTGTACAGGGCGTTTGTGGATTGGCCGAGGGGGAGGGACTCGACGGGATGGGCGACGGTGTTCCCGTAGTCCATCAAGGCCTTTCCTTGGCCACTATGGCGCGTTAGCCTGTGTCCTGCTATAGTGTAATTAAAGGATAAGCGATGTTTGGAGGCAGGGTGAGCGTACCTGTGCCTGCTAAGCTGCCAACGGCTGTCCATCGTGGCCGGTGGTGAAATGCTGCCGCGTGGTAACGTTATTGCCTACAAGAAGGCTACTCAACAATAAATCGACCAATGCTGTATCCAAGAGAGCGTTGCCAACAATGATGTATTGCTGAATGATGACAAGAAGTGAAGGTCGAGCCCGAAGTCGGGAAGGAAAGGGACCATCGCCAAGACAGTCCCGCTGCTCGAACGCACAGCAAGAACGACTCCCTCTACCGCATTAAAACACGAAGCAGCTCTCTCCTCAACGGCCATGCAGCCCGCGTCCGCGCCCATCATCAATCGCAAGTTCATCTAGAATCCTTAACACCAACTAGTTTAAACCTACCTTGAGGCATATCGTAGCCATACTTAACCATGCAGGGCTCCCAAAGGACTTAAAAAATACTTACGCGGCACGAGAGCAGAAGGGGATACAAGGAGCAATATAATAATCTCCGCACCTATCGTTCAACGAGTATACTGAAAGATGCCCAAGAAAATTAAACCATGCGCCTTCGTTAGGCATATAGTTTCATTCCATCATAGAAGCAATCTCGTCCACCTTGGTATAAACTTTCGCCACCTTGATCTCACTTCTCACATCTTCTCTATCGTCCCTCGTTTCCTATCCACAAGCCTCCCGCACGACATTAGACTAATAAGGTATTGGCGAGTCCTAATCATCGTCGAAAATCTGGTAGCAAGACTCAAGTATCGTCTGGACGACCTTGACTTGCCAACCAGCGTCCTGTATCTTGCCTCCTGTTCCGGCTCCCATCAGTGTAGGACCCCAAACGATAGCAAGATTACTGCTATTCATCCGATTCACACTCGACTTCTCCATCACCCTATGCAGATGCAACGTAATCGCTCTCAGGGTAGCATAATTTGAATCCGGCAGACTATTAATAATCGCGTGCAGCGAGTCTCTGCGCACGGTATCGTCCTCGGCCTTAGAAGCCTCGACGAAAGCGGCGTAGTGTTCCAAAGTGAGGAGCGGATCTGGCAGGTCGCGGAAGAATTGCTTAAGCAGCCCAGCAACAGAGTTGACGTCGTGGAAGAAAGCGGCCGGGTCGCGAAAATCCAGCTTGCTAGCATCTATCCAGCGTCTCTTGTCAGCAGCGCTCTTGCTGTTCGAGAGGGAAAGCGTGAAAGATCTTTGCAAGGAGTACGCACCATTGTCAAACATAGCCCTAATCTTCGTGACATGGCTACCAGTGCCAGAGAGTCGATAAATGCCTTCGACTTCCAGCCCAAAGAGGTCCACGGCTTGGATGCATTGATACACCACCATTGGGACTGCAGAGCCATCACGCTCGAAGAGCGCGTCGAGCGTCATGCCGAAGACTGGCTTTAGTGGTGGAAGGGTGGCTGGGTCTGGGCGGGGCACGTATGGTGACTGTTCCCTGCCGTCTCGGCCCCAGGATTGGGAGGATTGTGGTTGATGCATGATCTGCTGCCGCATCCTCTCTTGTGGTTGCTGGGTTCCGCCATATGGTGCTGGGGACTGCTGTTGCATTCTCTCTTGTGGTTGCTGGGGTCCGCCATATGGTGCTGGGGGCTGCTGCTTAGGTGGCTGGCTCACAGCCGGTGGACCGTCGAAGGATTGTGATAGAGGTGTGGAGTCCTGAAATGGCAAGGTCTGGAGTTGTGGTGGGCCGCCTGAGCTGTAAGACGTTTGAGACTGAGATACGCTGCTTGATGGGCCGTGGCGACCCATGTCCTGGCTGCCGTAGGATTGTGGTGGCGGTTGGTTAGGAGGTTGGCTGAAGCTGCGCTCGTGCTGGAATTGTGGCTGTTGCTGCACTGCTGGTGGTGGCCCGGAGCTGAAACTTGGTCCTGATCCCATTGGCGAGTGGTTTGGTGGTGTTGATCCAGATGGGCCTCCTGTTGGGCCTTGGCGAGAGGCGAAGCTGCCCATACTTTGTGGTGGTTCACTTTTTCTCTGCTGATGAGAAACGACCACTGGAGCTGCAGGAGCAAGAACCTGTTATGTGTCAGTAAATCCGTAATCATATTCGGCAGTGGAGCTGTGCTTACCGGATTGCGCTCGTATCTGATTTCTGGCTTCGGCACAACCTGTGAAGAGTGGCTAGCAACGTAATAGCTCAGATCGCCATCGTTATTGATATCCGCAATAGCATCGCGCAAACTCCTACCATTCTTATCAGAGGCAGCCGGCTCGCCCTTCAAAGGACTGACACTCATACCATTTGAGACGAGAAGCTTCTCATTGAAGGAAGCAAAGTTCTGCATCTGCATCGTCAAAGCAGAGTCGCACTCCTTGATCATGTCCTGCAGGTTCTTCACCGCCTCCGGTCTGCCTCTCTGGAGGTGCTCCTGTTTCGTAGCCTGCGCTGCCTGGACCTTGGCAGCATAATCCGCGTCTGCAGCCTGCACCTTGCGAAGCAGCTCCTCCTCATGTTGCGCCGCTGATTTTGGACCCTTGAGGCCGAATTTCTTGGTCGTCTGGCGGTCGCCTGTGCGTGCACGATCATAATCCTCAGCCAAGGCATCGTATTTTGCCTTCGCTTTTCTCATCACTGTCTCTGCATCCACCAGACGCTGTTCTGCCGCGAGTCCAGTCTGCTTCCATTGCTTTCTTCCACGCTCGATATTTGCCGCCAGTTCGCTCAAGTCGTCGTGCATCTGATGCAGGGATTGTGCGAATTGCGAGCCATTGTCGGCCATGCGCTCGTGAATGCGCGTGATCTCATCGTAGGAGGCGATGAAAGATCCTTGGCGATGTTCTGGGCGGCGCAGGTTCTCGTGGGTGGCTCTAGAGATCTTTCTCAATCCGCTAGCCTGCTCTTCCTCGAGTCTCGATCTTTTCTGTAAGAACAAAGCGAACTCCTGTTGTAATATTAGCTTGTGTAACCTTGGAGGATCTCAGTCGCAAGGAGGGCTCACTTTGGCAGACAACACACTTTGCTTGAGTCGAGTCAGAAAGATGTTGATTCCGATCTGGAATTGATATTAGCTGTGTTCAAAACAATGGCCTTGTGAGAAGGTTGCGCACATCTGATGTAGCGACATTCTGGACTTGCTCCGCGAATGGGTCTCCGCGCTCCTTCGGTGGCTGATTGGCGTCGGCGGCTTGCGAGCTGCCATTGGAAGGCAGGTCACCGTTAGAGGTTCTGGTTGGTGTGGAAGACATGTTCTGGATGTCCTCGAGGTTGCCTGAGGGCTGAGACGGCGGGGAGAATTGGTGTTCAGAGCTGTTGTGAGCGGGGTCCATTTCTGGATAGCTATGTGTCTGTTGTGAAACTCTGGTCTTTTATGTTGTAGTGCGCCCTATCGTCGCTGGACTTGAAATGTGATTGCAGTGAATGTGCTGCTGGACCGCAACGGGTACCTTGGTGTTGATGCGCGTAGGCCAATGCTGGGCGAGCTCAGTCGCAAAGGCGGGATAGTCTATGCGCAACCGGTTAACCACCAAGCGCGTCTATTTTTGAGCTATGGTTGGCGAAGTGTTACAATTGCAATGATGCAGAAGCAGAAGTATGGAAAAGAGAAAGGTTATGTTGACGTCCTGAGGAGTACGAGATTCTAAGTTTGGGACTGTGACGCGGCAACGGGCTATCGCGGCTCAGTTAAAGTGTGGCGCAGTCAGCGAAGCTCTCACGCCAGTGACAGCGGAGTCGAGGAAGTGGGATTGTCCCTCCCCAGATCTTCGATAAGGCGAGAGTTTGATGTTTCAGGTTGAGGCTACCGACGTATTTCTCATCGCTAAGCGGTTAGATAGTGGAGATGGCTTCAACCTCTATATTACTTCCCTGGTTTCTGTGGCTACCGAGGTCGGTTGGAAAGTACGAGTATTGTGGCCGGAGAGACGCAGCATAACTTGTGTGTCTCCCATCTCCAACACTTACAGACAGGGAACTGGTTGATTTTATAGTACCACAATCTCGTGATGATCCTTGTGCTGTTCTGTTTTGGCGCCTCCACTATAGGTCATGGTGATGAAGGAGGTATTTTCATGAAGTCAACCAGTTTATACATCGTTGCCGGCACATGTCAGAACTGTGTCAGTTGTGTAAAAGTACCTATATCTTGCCCCTGAATTGCCAGATCGAGGGTATTTCCGCTTTCTTGGCCAGGTCCTACTCTATCCAGAGAGAATTTCCAATACTGGGACTGGATGTGTCGCCTGGTTGTTCTAGTGAAGGAAGCAGAACATTGAAGAAGCTTGGCCTTAGTTAGAATGGCATTGTTAATAAATTGTTACGAGTAGAGGAGAGAAGTGCAGCTGGTTATGATAAAAGTGCATTTTATGAGAAACTTTGCACCATACTCTCTCTGTGGTTGGACCACTGGCGTTTTGGAGCCAAGGAGAGGTTGTGGAGAGAGGTCACCACTGCCAATCAGTGTGATGGACCTGTGCCACCATTATCGGTTTAGGGCCCATAGAGCAACGACAAGGGGAAGCTCAGAAAGACGACTGAATCCAAGACATCCAATTCACCATCTCCTGGCCCAACTGTAGAAGAACATCAAGCGAAAATATCAACCTCCAGCGGCCACAGTTTTATTCCTAGACGTAAGGCGCTGTCGATCCCTGGTGGCAAGCTGTGGCAGAATGCCATTTTCGTGACGAATTACAAGCTGACATGACGACCTGTCGCAGAAACGCTCAGGAATCCCCAACACTTTGACAGCTGCCGCCATAGAGCTATCAAGAGCGTGCAGCCTTCCACGCACTTTTACCAATTGTCCAGACGCGCAAGCCTACCGCCGTAAAATCTGTTTCCCGACGGTTGCCCCACGATTATCAGCCGAGCCACTGTCGAGCTTAGTCCTGGTCTCTTTACGCTGCGACGATAACCCCCACCTCACAACCCGCCATCACAACCACCATTCTAAATATTACGCCAATACATTATACTTGACACGAATATAATCGCGTCTTTCCACGTCTTTAGTAAAGAACCCTTCACATACCAAGCTTTCCTTCACCGTAAAGTGCTTATCGCATCCCACGATAAGCAGCCAAACCACGTACATCACAATGGCGATCCAGAAGCGCTCGAAGCACAACGACACTATGGTTTATATGGAAGTAGGCTAATCCGACACCCACAGTCCAGCCTATACCTACACGTTCACTTATACCTCCACACAAAACATACCCAGCACACGCCCAGTTCACACCCAGCACACGCCCAGCACAAACAAAATGGCAACACCCGGCACCCAGTCCTTGAAGGTGAGAGCTTCGCGCATGCGAAAGTTGCATCTGTTCTTGGACATACGCTAACAACCATTACAGTGCGTCGTCACTGGCGACGGAGCGGTTGGAAAGGTGCGATTCTATATTTCAACATTGGTATCCTAAAGTGTGGTTCTAATATTGCGACAGACCTGCTTATTAATCTCGTATACCACCAACGCTTTCCCAGGGGAGTACATTCCAACGGTGTAAGTAAAGGGTGTTCATCTTGAGTGGAACACGACTAACATATGCATAGTTTCGACAACTACTCGGCAATGGTGATGGTCGATGGCAAGCCAATCTCCTTGGGACTCTGGGATACTGCTGGTCAGGAGGATTACGATCGTCTTCGTCCACTCTCCTACCCACAGACGGACGTTTTCTTGATCTGCTTCTCCATTGTCTCCCCACCATCCTTCGACAACGTCAAGGCAAAGGTAAATACACTCACGACTCCAAGTCCTCGAAACATGGCTGACTCTTCACGCAGTGGTATCCAGAGATTGAGCATCACGCACCGAATGTTCCAATCATTCTGGTCGGCACCAAGCTTGACCTCCGCGACGACCCAGCCACCCTCGAGCAGCTCCGCCAAAAGCGCATGGAGCCGGTCACCTACGAATTGGCCCTCCAGACCGCGAAGGAGATTAAGGCTCACAAGTACCTTGAGTGCTCTGCCTTGACCCAGCGCAACTTGAAGAGCGTGTTCGATGAGGCTATCCGTGCCGTTATCAACCCACGTCCAAGAAACGATAAGAATAAGAAGAAGTGCATCATCCTGTGAAGGGTTGGAGTACTCTTTTCTTCTATTCTTGGCGGTCTTTCCACGACGGACTTTGCGCCCTACCGAGCATCTACTACCTTTGAGATTTGTAGAGCGAGGTAACCTCTGTTTGTCAATTGCTTGGGTTGCATTTCACATGGCTTAGATCTCACAACCTATAACGGCACGGCGCGAGCGCCTCCACACGCTTGCCGGATTTGTCGTCTCTGGTTAGCGCTTCCGATTTTCATACTATACCTTGCCTCACGACACCGATCACCTGCTGGCGTAAATCTTTCGGATCGGAGCATGTTCTCAGTTTAGCGTGGTCTGGTTTGGGTCGGCTCAGAAGTTTTGTCTCTAGCATTTGGCAAGCTCCCAGTGGCCCTGGCTATATCCTGTCAGCTCGGCAAGCTCGTCTTCGCTGAGCTAAATTCACGCATTGTACTTGCTTGCACACTTAGCTATACCATGGGGATCTGGCAATACAAGTTCTCCATTTGCACTAACTGACGTTCGTCAGCTACACTCAGTTCAACGTGATCGTGATTGTGACTTAAAATCTATTGCATGCGTTCCTAATAGCACCAAACTCTATTGCTCCAAAGCTTCACGCAAAATTCTTACATCCACCATTGGCTACCCCTCCATTCCCCACAAGCCGTGATCGTCGTGATCGTCACCCAAGCTTTGCCTGAACCCTCAATCTAGCCTCGTCTCAACGGTCGCAAGGCTGCGCACACACCAGGCCAACTTCACTCCCCTCCAACAGCCAATTCTGTCAGAGACTCTTCTCACCGCTTCATACCAATCAGCCAATTCTGCCACAGCAACCTCGATAAGGATAAGGCTAAAAAAGTTCCTGGGTCCACAGCCTCACCAGCACCGTGGGCTCTATTTACTCCCTTCCATTTTTCCAACTTAGACAGCATAACCACATACAATCCATAGTCGACCCAACACAATTGACAAAATGGGCCACGATAAACCACCTAAGAGCGTGCCGAGAGCTGAGAGGAAGGCGAAGAAGAGAAAGGCTGAGGAAGCTATTCCGGATGTGCCTGAGGATTACCAGAATGAGGAGGAGACCCCTGTTGATGAGGTGAAGAGCAAGAAGAGGCAGAGGACTGAGGAGGAGAAGGAGGCTAAGAAAGCCAAGAAGAGCAAGAAGGAGGATGCAGCCACCGAGGACATGACCGCCGAGGGCGATGTCGAGATGACGGACGCATCAAAGGAGGGTGACGGGGAGGGAGAGACAGAGGGTGATGAGGCAGGAGATGCACCACGCAAGACGAAGAAAGAGAGGAAGGCGGATAGAAAGGCCAAGGAGGCCGTTGAGCGTTTAGCCAACCCACCAAAAGAGGGCGAGGGGCTCGAAGTAGCAAAGACCACTGAGTCGAAGGAGAAAAGGGAAAAGGCAGAGGGCGAGGAGAAGCCAGTGCCAAGAGGACAAAAGCCAGTCCCGTTAGACGAGAATGGGAATCCGGTCAAGAAGAAGAATAACAGGAACCGCGAGGTAAGCTCCGTTTGGGCCCAACTCAACCTCAAGCTCCGATACTAATGAGGGAATAGAAAAAGAGACTCGCTGCGGCTGCGTTGGCGGCTTCGGGCCAGAAGGCACCGCCCAGATTTATCACCTTCGTGGGTAACTTGCCTTACGACGTCACGCAAAGCCAGCTCGCAAAGCACCTTGCCAGCGTGCATCCCAAATCTATCCGTATCATGTCTGATAAAGTAACCAAGAAGGGGAAGGGATGCGCCTTTGTCGAGTTTGAGGGCTACGATCACATGAAGACTGCGCTGAGGACCATGCACCACACCGAACTGGACGGTGACACCAGGGACCCTAAGAAAGGAGGAGGACGGAAGATTAATGTTGAGCTTACTGCTGGGGGTGGAGGTAACACCAAGGTGAGAAAGGGGAAGATTATTGAGAAGAATGAGAAGCTTGCTGAGCAAAGAACAAGAAAGATTGGGGAGGAGATGAAGGTTAGGGAGGAGAGGAAGACCGGCGTTAAGCCGACGGATGAGGCGGTGTATAGGGCCACGAAGGAGGATAAGATGGATATCCATCCTTCGAGGAGGGCGCGCGTTAACTGAGTGGAGCGAACGAGGAAAGGTGGGGTCAAATGGAAGAAAACGGGAGAGCAGAAGATACCACGAGATTTGTTGGGTTTTAAGTAGGATTCTGAAATGCAGAAAGGAGTCAGGAATGGACAATGAACTTTTCACTACTCAATTGACACATGGGAAGCAAACTGCTTCGTAATACCCAATGCCAGATTGTGGGTTAGTATTTGGGACATGGGAGACTATGAGCTTGCCACGACAGCGAATGGCTGTTAGGTTGCAGGTTGACATTGGATTTAAACCGTTTACTTTTGATGTGTGGTCTTGCTAAACGTTTCAATATTCGGGAGTTGAATGCTTGGAACTGATTTTGGACGTCATGGGTTTATCATCAATCTCGCCGTAAATAAGGAGATTGCTGGAGTCGGGCATGACAGCGCCGTTTGCAGGAAAAGAGCGTTTTTTGAACTTTGAAATTGAACACCGAGCATGGCGTCGCCTATGCATGCCCACCTGCGCCTATGATACAGAACCCTATGACGCTCTGTATGGAGCCCATTCCGAAGGCTCTCCTTGCCGCCCCTTTCCCCCTTAGGCGAGGTGACCTCTATTACTCCATCAGAACTTTCCGCCTCCTCCACCTCCTCCACCTCCTCCTCGGGCTCCTTCACTCGTCTATTCGTTCGTTGAAATACAGGGAGACAATACGTTTAAGCACCACCAACAAGGATGTTGTTGACAGGGATATGGACTTGATATGTTAGCTGGGATTCATGTGGCGCTTTATGTCCGCGCTACCCACCCACCGCTGTTCAGAACGTCGTTACCGACAACTTTGTTCACATTCTTACACTCATGATAATGTAAGAATGAGAATAAAGTGTCCGTAACCATATCTGCACAGAGGTCGGTGGGCAGCGAAGCTGACGATGTGCCCTCCATGACTGGGACTAGCACTTCTGGTGTCTAGTGCTATGCACTTGTCGCCATGGTATCGTATGGTGTCCTCAAGTCTTGAACCTCGTACCACATAGTCGCGGCAAAGAGGAAGTCACATACTCAGCTTGATGATGTATCCAAGAGCGCCCATGACGATGAATCCGACGCCGACAGCGCGGGAGATCTGGACGAACTCGCGCTTATCCGCTGTAAATAGGTTAGCCTCTACTCGCAATCTCTCCTAATTCCCTCGTTTATTCCGTTCGCACTTCCGTCGCAAGAGCAACGGCGGCGAAAGATGAGGGAAGAGAGTGGTGAGGTGGCACATACGCTTAGTGCACCTGTTAATGAACATCGTTCCATCCTTAATAAAGTCCTTTGGAATATCGAGGATCTCCTGGAATTGGTCCGACATCTTTGCTGTATGTGCTCTGTTCGATCGTTATTTGATTTATCTTATGTGCTGCGGAAATCTTTCTGGGTCGTGGTGAGTCGCAGAAGTGGTCAAGATGAAAGGGTGTGAATGGTCTGGATGTCGAGGTGCCGAGCTTGGGTCGAGCTAGGGTGGTCTGGGGAAGTCGTGTCCTTTATCGCCATCACGTGGAGACCTGTCAGGGGGTTAATGGTGGATTGCGTTTGAGCTCGGGTTGTGGAATGGAGAAATGTAGGGCCGGTGACACTCGAGTGCCGCGCGCCCAACGCGACGTCGGTCAACCTTGGGAGTTGGGCAGAAGCATCATCCAAACTTCACTTCTTCAACTCGGCGACATCTTCATCAAGAATTCACGAAAGCATATCTCTCCTGGATCGTGAGGGATTGATTTCAGGCATATTTGGCGACGATTATACAATTTCAAACTGAAGAGACTTGATTCGAGTATCGGACCATCAAGGGAACGCTGGGTGCTGTATCTAAGACGAATCGTTTAATAAGGTCGCTGTCATCTGTACCACAAGAGATCGCACGCACAGAGCTTCATCTCTACATCCCTTCTTCGTCTGTACCAGCCACAGAGGCCGTCAGATTCGATAGTGTTTGTGGAGGACTACCAATTAGGAAGTGTACGTATGCTTCTACAATGTATTATAGCATCGGGGCGCACCAGCGCGGATGTATCGGGAACGATGAGAGTGTATTGGTTTCTTATAGCTGACCTTGCTTTTGTATAATAGCCCTACCATCCTGTATTTCCGTATATCATATCTGTTCCTGTAACCCTTGAGCTGGACTCTGTTACTTTGAAGGAAGGAGCTTTGGGCAGACTTTCCATTCCATTCTTCACCATGGCCGACGACGATTTTGACATCGACATCTATGGCGACACCGAGGAGCAGCCCCGTTCAAGATCTACACCACAGGCGACCGAGCCAAAACTTACAGTCAAGACCGAAGAGCCTGTCAAGGAGGAATCAGACACAGACATGAAGGGCGGTGACGACGGGCACTCTGACACCATTATCAATGGGAACTCTGATAACTACCAACCAACCTCCGACACCGTTGATTTCAAGCTTGAGTCCAATGGCCAAGGACACGGCGAGGAGCATCAGCAGATTAAGAGCACAGACGAGTCCGGCAAGGGCGCAGTCACCATCCCAAAGCAAGCGCCGCAGCAGCAGGGCACAAAGCGCAAGGAGGGTTCGGATGAGAGGCCGATTGACCCAGGAGCTACTACTGCTATCCTCGTCTCCGACTTGCACTGGTGGAACACTGATGACGATGTTCGTGGCTGGGTCAACCAGGCCAACTGTGAGGATGAATTGAAAGAGATTACTTTCAGCGAGCACAAGGTTAACGGCAAGAGCAAGGGGTAAGTCTTAGTACCGATTCTTGGATCTTCTACCCGCATACTAACAGCCACTCCCAGACAAGCATACCTCGAGTTCACCTCCCAACAAGCCGCCACCGCCACCAAGCACAAAATCGAGTCCTTCGGCGAAGGCCAACAGTCAACACAACACACCAGGCGCCCATCAGTCACGTACTCAAACCCAAATATCAACCCCTTCAAGACCCTGCCAAAGGACGTCCCAGCCAAGACAGGCAGAGACATGGTCGGTGGTCGTGGCGGCTACAGTGGCCCAGGCTACAACAACAACTTCCGCGGCCGCGGCAACTTCAGAGGTGGCATGAACAACATGGGCGGTGGCTTCCGCGGTGGCTTTCAGGGTGGAAATATGGGAGGGGGCTTCCAACAACCGATGGGGGGCTTCAACCAGGGTAGCTTTAACGGGGGCTTCAACAGGGGTAGCATGATGAACAACAATATGCGTGGTGGGCGCGGGGCCATGAGGGGAGGAATGAACAACAATATGGGAATGGGTAATATGCCGATGGGTGGTATGCCGATGGGTGGGATGCCGAATATGTCGATGGGTGGGATGCCGAATATGGGGATGGGTGCTGGATTCCCAATGCAGCCGCATTTTAACCCGGCGTTCTTTCCGCAGAATCAGGGGGCGGGGGATTGGCAGAATCCGCATGGCGCTAAGAGGCCGAGACCGGAGTAGAAGGCCGTCTTGGCGGTATACTTGAGACTGGTGAGGATGGCTTGATTATGATCTGGATCTGGAGTTGGGTGCATGGGAAATCTGGGAGCGGAATGTAACAGTAGTATCACGGACAGCTCGATATATCTTGCACTAGCTTACATTGCTTCCATTATTCAGCCCCCCCTCCACGCGTGGTTGACACGGGGCGATGCCTCCCTAAAGGTGCAAATGGCCAACCTGAACCAGATTGCCATTGGTGTTTTCTAAATCAGCACCCAGATTCTGCAACAACTGATACGCTACCACCGGATTGATAGCAGCACCCTGCGGATTAGCATTGAAGTACTTAATGCACCGTCCAATGGTCCGGCACACCTGCCACATGGCCACCCGTCGGCCCCCATCCTGGCGCCCATCCTGGCGCCCTCGTCCACAAAAATTATCGTCATGATGCCAATCAAACCGCAGCCGTATGGCCAAGGCGCCTCCCGATCCCAATTCCAGTGCGCTGCATGGCGAGTGCCGTTGAAGAGGAGACATTGGGCGGCGCGCGCGTGGGAGACCATGATGTCGCCCAGGCGCGGGATGTGAATCTGTAGCCGGGGCCGGCGGTGTGGATGCCTAAATACCTGACGGGTAAAGTAGTCGATTATCAGCTCGTCGAGTTGAGTGAACTTGAGTAATGCGTGCGGGATGGGGTCGGAGTCGTGGCAATCGGTTCTGGGAAATGTCCAGGCCTGTCGTACCTTCTTTAGGGATGATGAAAGTGGTCTTTGGGCTCATCGTGCCTCGTCTCTTTCTTTCCTACGCTGACGGCGGTCCATTGCGGGCGTTAGTATCTCGTTCGTCCTCTAACCGGTTGGTTTTGTATCTAGGGAAACGGAACAGAGAGGCTTACTCGTATACGATCTTAACCTCGAGTCCGTTTCTGAAGACCTCGGGATGAATCTCCATTGTCTGAGGTTTGTGGAGGCATCGAATACAAACGTCCTGTGTCTTATCAGAGTCTTAATCTGCAATTTATCTGCATTTGTCAGGATGTTGTTCTGTATGCCAAAGGCTTCAACAAGATTGCCATAGTCGAAGCAGTCCTGAGTCAAGTTGTGCGTCAGAGCTGCTCTCTGGATGTAAAGGGCCATCATATTGCCTCCTAGGCGGTTGTTACCTGGCCTAGGGCAGAGGTTGTAACCGTGGTTTGCTGCCATAATAGAGCTGTAAGTAAATATGATGTTAAGAATTTTGTTCTCAGTAAGTGTCAATAACTGGTTGATAGTGAAAATCATGCTTCAAACTCGGATTTTGTGCCCTTGCATATAGGAAATGCCTGCTTCGTTCGGCCTCAAACAAGCAATCCACTCCGCCTTTGTTAAACACTTGAGCAGCACTTGAGCACAAAAATGCAATCTTGAGAAGGAAGCGTCGGGTGAGAACAAGGCCTCTGTTCCAGGAGAATGAAAGAGTCTTCATATGACCGAGTCCATTTGCGGAAGGTAGTTTTACGAGATGATGATAACTGGTTTTGTTACAAGTGCAAAGACAGATATTTCAATTACATCTCTAATCACAAGTCGAAGTCAACGGAAGCAGATGCTAACCGGTTTCCTGCAAGCAGTAAGCAAAATAATTCGACCTTGAAGCTACAGACAGACTAAGACTTGGTATGTTACTCGATGAAGGTGGGCGGCGGAAGTAGGATGGAAAGAGGAGGTGGGTGCTGAGGCCTCAGTAGTTCTAGTGTCGAACTAATTGAATTAGTGATTGAGAAGGAAGGTTGAACCGAGATTCCACTATTGCTCAGCCAGGAGTGAAATTTTGCGAGGTAAAAATGGCTTAACTTGAATTCCATTACTTTACAACATCATACACGTTCATCCCCATCAGCGAAACCACTTGGTCTGGCATTTTGTCATACGGGCCGCCAATGCCATCTATGCAGTGCGGAGTATTCTATCTATACACTCATACAATCCTCTCGTACAGCTTACTTACAACCGCCCATCACCATAACTTTTCCTCGCCGCCGCATGGTTCTTGGGCCCCCTCTCCCACGGAATATGGCCCTCCGCCTCCCTCTGCTTCATCGCCTGCTTCGCTTTTACCATCCGCGTCAGGCTCAAATTGACCTTACAACTAACACCCAACGATTTGCCCTTCATGACAAAATATCCATTGATAAACTGGACGTCCGTCTGCTCACCCTTATCCACGCGCTGCCACATGGGATGCATATGATCCTCAAGCTTCTCCGCAACAACCGCAGTCTTCTTCGCCAAGTTCTGCACGTTGAAGACCTTTGGCACACCGTGGTGGCCCGCAAGTTCGGGCATCTTGGTCACAACCAAGCAGATTTCTCGAAGAAGCTCCATGACGTTTTGCGATACCATGTAGTTCCATCGTAGGTCTTTGATCTGGCAATCATAGGCTACTGACAGGGGACCAAGGCAGGCTTCAACAGCTAGGAACTCAAGCTTATGAAACAGGAGCTGCCTCTCCTGCAGCAGTTTTGCGTTCAATGCATTGGCCTTTTTAAACATGTAGAGGAGCTCGTTGCAAGAGGATGAGTTCTTTGTCTGTGCGAATTGCCAGGTTGCCCAGTCGCCGAGACTCTTTTCCTCCTCTGTGAGCGTGCGTGCGGGTGGTAGAGCTGCAAGCAGGATTTCGCCCTCGCGGTAGTGGTTGGTGGCGAAAGCTCGGGTTGGGTGATTCGCGAGCCCGTGCTTAGAAAATGCGAGAACGTATTGAGGGCGGGTGGCTGGGTTCTTGAAGACTTCTGTGTTGAGTTTCTCGATCACGCCCATGCTGTTGTGCAAGAAAACAATCGTTGAGGTAGACGTTAACCGGTCACGGATAAGGTGCAGTGCCTTCGCGGTATTGAAACCTGGAAGAGTGACGACCAGCTTGTCAATGATCCAGCCACTGTCCACTTTCCCAGTTACGCCCTTGGCGTTGCTCAGAGGACGGCCTTGCGCGTGCTCGGCTTTGGTCATCTTCATGTCTTCGACGTTGAAGCCGATTGCGGCACCGGCTTGGCGGTCTTTGACCATCACCATCATCTCTCCTTCTTCGCGCCACTGTTGCATCAACTGTTTAGTACGCATAAGCAGAGTAATCGCTGGGCGACCAGGGATCGATGCCAAAGCATGCGCTGCCAGTTTCCCGAGCTCGTTCATGCCTAGTATGTGCACACGTCCCAGGCTCTTTCTAGCTAGCTTCTTAATCTTCGCTGGGCCATCCAAAGCTTCCAGCTCAGCCTGAACCTTTGCTTGCTCCTCGTCTGCCTTCGTTATTGAGACAGGTTTACTTGACATGTTCTGCTGGCGCTCCTTTTCGATCTCTGGCTTGACCGTCGTCGTCTTAGCTACATGCTCGCCATCTGATTTAGCTGCTGATTCTTGAGTAGCCGGCTCCTTTGCCTCAACATCCACGAAGGCATCTAAACCTGCTGTCACCGACTCCTCGAACTCGCCTACTTTCTTGTTCGACATAATCTCCTCTGGTGGATCAAATTGCGCAACATCTATGGCTTCCTGCTCTGGCTCAATTCCCCTAAGCCCGGAAGCACGCGAGAAGACATCTGGACGCCGTATAACCACCCTGCGCACGGATCGACCAATTGCGCTCATCATGCCCGGGACCGCATCATCGGTTTTGTCGTGTATAGACGACCTGGGCGTCCGCCGGTGGGAAGGTCGCCTCTCCGTATATTGTTTCCTCGCCTGTCGCACATCTGCCTTTCGGGACTCCGTGTATAGCCTCTCTTCATCTTCCAGCTTTTCCTGCGCTAAATGCTTCGCTACCGTCTCCTCCAAGCTGTTCTCCGTGCTCTCTGGCGATGTGTGCGGTAGCGCATAGCCCGCCTTCTTCAGCTCCCTCGCCTTCATCTCCAACGCAGCATGTTGGCTTATGGCCGCCCGGCCCACGCAGATGTTACCGTACCTCCATAATGGGTGTTTGTGAGGTATCCTGGCAAACACCCGCGATAGCGGACGACCGCAAGTTGAAATAGACAGGATGACAGCTTTCTCGGGGATTAACAAAAGCCTCTCATGTCAACCGCATAGTATTCTCCAACAGACTGGTGCGCAATAGGCGACTCGACCCGCGGCAAAGAGCTGGACGGAAGAGTTGTCGTGGTTGTGTCGCAAGTATCGACGACTCGGGATCGATGAGCGAATCGCCACAGCAGAATGCGCTCTGTGGTGTCGTGGTTTTATAGGTTTGAAAATTGCTGAAGCTGACCAAGAATACACGCAAGCTCGCTTCCCTATCACGCCGGCGCAAACAGAAGTGCTGATGAGGATATAAACGTCGCTTAGTGGTGTTGTCGCTTGACTTCGAGGTCCAGAGGAACAAATTCTAGGGACCTTACATTATTTTGGGCCGTCCTTTGCCAAATCGACATCCCTGCACTTCTCATTCGTCAAATCTGGCCCCACTGGTGCGGGATGGAAGAACCTGAGCGGGCTGGGACAACAATAGTGCAAACATAGCAAACTCCAACAATTATTTCGAGGCCATCGCGGCCGATAAGAACCCATTATACTTTTGTCGCAGACCATATCAATCTCATAGTACAGTTCCGCGTTTCAGCAGCGCAACATCACGACAACGTCACTGTTCAGGGCCTTTTCCATTATCCCACTACGCAACTGCTTCGACACGACACCTCAAATTATGGATCCGACAGCAATCGATGTTATGGAGCTCTTGGAGCAGCTCGACGACGAGGTTGATGATCTGGAGGAGGCTTTGGCACCAATATTGAAGGCCGGATTAGCAGACACAGCATCCAAGCTTCCACTACTCGACAAAGCCAAACTCTACGTGCTCGTGACTTATGCCGTAGAGTCTCTGTTGTTTTGTACGTTCGCCATGCGCCAATTTGATTAACGTCCTCATACTAACAGCATGAATAGCATATCTTCGTTTGAACGGCGTGAATGCGCGCGAGCACCCAGTTTTCCAAGAGTTGACCCGCGTCAAGCAATATTTTGACAAGATAAAGGTTGCAGAGAACCCGGTCGGACCACCAACTGTGCGTTTGGATACTGGCGCTGCGGGGAGATTTATTAAGGCTGGACTGGTTAGTTATGGAACTGGGCAACCGATGACATGTCTAACATAATCGCAGTCGGGAAACGACAGATTCGACGCTGAGCGCCTTGCGAGATCGAAGGCAAAGGTAAACATGAAGTTTGCTGAGCTTGGTATCGAGACTGAGCCAAAGAAGGTTGCACCAGTTACCAGACCAGCCGTTTCAAGCGATTTGTCGTCGGAATCGAGCTCGGAGGAAGAGGCGGAGACGGAGGAGAAGGATGAGACGGAGGAGAAGGAAGAGAAGGAGGAGCCAAAGATTGTGGCAATGACTGCTACACAAAAGGCAAAGAAGCGCAAGGAGGAAGTGCTGGCATCCCGTTCCGCAACTACGAGCAAAGAGGGAACTCCGACGGGAGAGTCTTCGAATGCTGCAAGGAAGAAGAAGAAGGCCAACAAGCGGAAGGCGGCAGCTGCTGCTCAGAAGGCTGCTAAGAAGAAGTGAGAGTCGCCTCACAAGGGCCGACGTAAGTCGGCATTGGACCTCAATCACAACTGGACGGCTGCAGCACCCAGACAAAGTGCAAGTCGTAGACCAGAGCAGACAGCCGAAGACTGGACGTCAAGAAGGCGTGCGAGCAAAGGCAGATTTCGCCTCAGATATCAGCTTAAATAAATAGCCGAGCAAAATGATACCCCTAAATCAAGACTACACGGCTTCAATCAAGTATCTTCAGTCATTCATTGCGCAAACTGTGACTCAACCAGCATAGTATGCAATCTAGCCGTGGCTGAGTTCTTGACTATTTTGGCCACTGACAAGTTATGAGTTCCTGATTTCTTGGCACCAACCTCGCTTTAACCAATCACGATAGTTCAATCACGATAGTTTCGATGAACCCGGCGGAATAATGATCCGCCAGCATGGATATTCGCTCCCATTCCGACAACTTCGGCCTTGTGCCTCGCCCTCGGCCTCGAAAAGTATAAACACAAACGTCCCTATCTCCAGCATCCACACACCACTTAAAACTCCCCCCTTTAAACCCTCCACCACACACTACCATAATAATGGCACGTCAACAGAGGTCCGGAGGCGCTTCTCGCCCGACCCGCCCAACCGTTGCTCCCCGCGCAGCACCAGCTCCAGCTAGACAGCAGACCCGCCCAGCCACCACCGCAGCCGCACCACCACAGCACGCTGCTCCTCCAGCTGCTCCAGCTGCTGCCGCTCCATCCCAGGGCCCAGGTCTTTTCGCTAACATGGCTTCTACCGCGGCGTAAGTTTGCCGTTACCTTGATGGTCGGCGGAAAGGATGTGGCATTACCCAGAGCCATCATCTTCCACCACTTCATCAGCCACTCTACAGCATCGAATCATATACTAACTGTTTCCAGTGGTGTCGCGGTCGGCTCCTCTATCGGCCACGCCATTGGCGGTTTCTTCTCCGGCGACTCCGCCCCAGCAACCGCCGAGGCTGCCGCAGTCGCCAACACCCAGGCCGCGCCAGAGCAGAACAACTGGCAGGCACGCAACTGCGACATCGACGCTAAGCAGTTCACAAAGTGCTTGGATGAGAACCAGGGCAACATGCAGACTTGCTCGTGGTATCTCGAGCAATTGAAGGCCTGCCAGGCTGCCGCCGCTAACTACTAAGTCCGAAATTGGACGGAGTGGTTATCCCTCAATAGTTTGGTAGATGGCTCAGTCTTGCTGAGTGAAAGGAAGCTGATTCCTGCTCCAGCGCGCAGGTTGCGCGCGGATGAATGGATGTAGTGAAGATCAAACTGTAGCATATGCAAATGGGCTGTAATGATCTCTATTTTTGTACATAACAGTTGCGAGAGAATCCCGGCTAAGAGAAATCACGGGGACTTTATGTTGATTAAATTATTATTATTTTGTACCTAAGAGTGAACGAATCTGATGCAGTTGAGCAGTGAGTTTATCACGAAGTGGTTAGAAGCTTTTCACCGTTCCCCAGCGTTTGCGTGATTAGCCCAGTTTCTTCCAAAATGGTCTTGAAACATCAAGCCGTGCGGTCAACGTCGGCTTGGGGCTGTATTGACACCAAGAATATTTCAAATCGCCAAATAGCGTGTTCATTGATATCTTTAATTTTTGGATATGATTGAGGTACAAGTGATTGAGGTACAAGCGATGGTGGGCACAAAAGATATAACGTGGCCGCTGCGCCCACAATATAGATGATTCAATTTATCAGCGTCCGACAGCTGAGCCTCGGGCTTGAGCTCTATCAATTTCTTCAAGCCAATTGCGTGCTCATGTTGACCATTGCGACCACCCTAAAGCTCAGTACGTCCCATTTTTTAGTAAAACAGGGGGAGTCGGCAAATCAAGAAAACGGGGTTAAAGCTGCTCGATTATCGCCATCCTCCAATAGAATAAATACACAACCCAGCAAGGCAAATTTACAGATGCTTACTGGTGCTGATAGATGGGATAGAATGGGGACGTGAATCGTAGTTCGGTAACCATAAGGCAGATCCATGGATGCTTACTTGTGCTGAGAGATAGGTTAAAATGCGAGTGGGGATCGCAATGTAGCCAAGCAGCCAGAGCATGAGTGGCTTTGTCAAAAAAGAAAGGTACACCTTTTACTTTACTACAATACCGTTGCCTTTTGCTGACTTGCCAGCTCTCCACAAACGAGCTGCATGGGATGAGCAACACCAAGCCAAGTCGCAACAGCGGCGCCTGGCCACAATCGGGAAGCGAGCCGCCAACGAGTTGGCTGACACTAGCCATCTCCATGCCTCTTTGGGGAAGGTCCAAATCACTACTAGTTGAGGGTTGTATCGAAATCGGGGCGCGGTGGAGCGAAAAGTTACAGTAGAAAAAGTAGTACATTGCGTACGGGCCGAAACTAAAAGCGAGTATTCAGCTGCAATTTTGTCATTGGTTCGCCCAGCCCAGAACATCACTCCTTCTTCCCATCCTTACTCTTCGGCCTCGGCTCCGTATTCGTACTATTCCCATTATAAAACTGGTTAGGATCTCTGGCCTCACTCCTCCTTGCTAGTGGCTGCTCCTGCTCTGGCTCCGCCGGGGTAGGCGTACCACCACTGAGGAAGCTTCCCAAAGTCCGAGCAGCAAAGCCCAACCCCGAACTAACAACCCTAACTCCCGCCCCGGTGACGCTCCCCACAACCCCTGTAACGCCACCACCACCCTCATACGCCTCCGTGTAACTCTGCACCAGCACCAGCACCAGCGTCGCATTTGGACACAGACCCAGTTCAAAGAGAGTTTGGCTCTCCTCGCCAACAGAGATATTCCGAGGTGGTGCAGGAGGCAGGATATCTTTGAAAGTGTAAGGGGCATTGCTAATATGCGTTCCTAGCACAGTCGTGTCTTTGATATGTGCATGTTCGTCTACCCATTCCCGGACTCCTTTGCCGAGGGTGGCTGTAGATGGGAAGCGTTGTTGGATGGTGGCCCCGTCGAAGAGACGGACGCGGAGGGTGCAGGTGTCTGATGCTTTTGCTTTGCCTTTTGAGGCTGCGGCAGTGGTGGGTGGTGCGGAGGCTTTAGTTTGGCGAGAGCGCTTCTCTTCCACTTCGCGGGCCTTTCGTGCAGCCTTGTCGAGCTCGATTTGCTTTAAGATTCTTTCGCGCTCGGCTTTGGCCTCTTCACGGCGAAGCTTTTGCTCTAGCATCGCTTTGGTTTTTGGGTCTACTCCTTTGGTCTTTTCGGTCTCTGGCGTCTTAGGAGTTCTGGCTGTAGTTGCCTTTGCATTGGTGGATTCTGTCTCAGGTTTAATTGGTCGCTTTGGGGTTTCAGTTGCAGCCTCCGCTTCTCTCTGAAGTTGGCTTGATGCTTCGGCACCGGATGCCTCGGCTTCACTGTTTTGCTGCTCGTCCGCAGACTTTGCACGTTCCGCCTCCTGCTTTGCTTTCTTATCAGCTTCTGCCTCCTTCTTAGCTTGCTCTTCAACATGTTGGCGCCATCCAGGTGCCTCCTGGTTCCTCGTCGCCGCGTCCCGTGGCCTCTCCCGCTGATCGTCCGCTGTCCCCGGCCGAAAGGACTCGGCAGCTGCTCTCTCCTGCCTTCTCCTAATGTCTATCGCAGCCTGCCCCATCCTGATCGACTCCTCCATAACCTCTAACTCCGCCCTTGGCAGAAGCTCTCTATTCTCGTCAACGATTCGCCGAAGCTCCACTACGGTTGCGTCCTCTCGCATGCGCCTGCGGTCGTCTTCCGACATCTGGGGAGTGATTGCTGAAAATGCCTGAATGCGGTCTACGAGGCTCGTCGATTCAGTTCTCGATGTTGGAGGAGCAAAACGGTAGGTTCGCGCGAGACTGTCCTCCGTGCCAAAAGTCGGGCTGTCGAGGATAACACGGGTCAGCTCAGCGCATTGAGCTTCCGTTATTGTTGGTTCAAGAGCTTTAGCAATCTGTTTATAAAACTCCTCCCTCGTAATCGGCGACTTCATATGTGCCTTAACACGATTATCACCAATAACCATTAGCTCTGGCACCGTGGTAACAGGCACAAATGCGTTTAGGAATGCATGCGCCTGTGAACCAGCTCTTATATCAAGTACTGTGATCTTGTCACCAACCATCTCTCTGAAGCGGTTATTACTGAGCCATATCCTCCATCCTTCGCCATTGTTTTCTCTGTTTGGGTATGCGAAGTTGCTGGCGCCGTAGTCGGTTTGGACGAAGCAGGCGACGTCCTTGTGTTCTGCAATGGCCGTTTGGATGGCTGTGGTTATGGCATCCACGCTATCTCCGTGGGCGGACATGATGATGCACAAAGACAGGGATGGTGCCTTGAGTGGTGGTAGAAGATTGTAGATGAAGTGCTACCTTGGTGGTTGAGGCAGGGGTATACAACAGATGTCAGGTTAAGCGCGGCTAAGACCAGGATTATGCGCTTGATGTCGCTTATGACATTGGTCTTCAACGATTGAGGTATAGTTCAAAATGGGATATTTACATGTAGCACATATATCAACTTAAGTCTTTTATGCACTTTGTTTCAATTTTGAAACCCTACGAATACAAACGAAACAATCCGTTTCTAATTGGTTTCATAGGCTCCAAGCCCGAAAGTTATTCCGTTCCCCAGCTTCCGATATCCTTATCGCATATTTGCCCATCCACCGTCGCATCAGTCCTCAAACACTAGACCATCCGTGACAAACCATTCACAACCTACACAATGAGCGCGCCAGCACGCTCATTATTTACCCAATCCTTTCGGGTCGCCTCTAAGGCAGTTTTGAAGAGGCCGACGCAATCCTTCTTCCAACAGAACTGTACGCAATGCAGAAACATATCACGGACAGCTATCCGCAGCAACGGACCCCAACCAGTTGACGATCCAGCGTTCAAGTCGTTGCTCGACAACCCGCCTGTGCTGGTCAGAGTTGGAGGAAGAAAGAGACATGGTCCAGGACTGATCATTCTCGGTACGTAACAACCAATTACACCAACTCCATCCATACCGTTCAACAAGACACGCCACTAACACCACCGCCCAGCATTAATACCCATAATAGCTTTCGGCCTCGGCACCTGGCAAGTCCAACGCTTAACCTGGAAATCCGAGCTCATCGCGCGCTTCGAGGACCGGCTCGTGCGCGATCCCCTCCCCCTCCCAGGACACATCGACCCCGCCGCCATCAAAGACTTCGACTACCGCCGAATCTTCACCACGGGACACTTTCGCCACGACCAGGAGATGTTGATCGGGCCGCGCATGAACGAGGGTAAAGATGGGTATTTAGTCGTTACGCCACTTGAGAGAGAGGGTGAAGAGACCACGGTGCTGGTTAATCGCGGGTGGATTGATAAGAAGCTTAAGGATCAGAGGACGAGACCGGAGGGCTTGCCGCAAGGGGAGGTGACGGTGGAGGGGCTGCTGAGGGAGCCGTGGAAGAAGAATATGTTTACCCCTGATAACAATTTGGAGAAGGGAGAATTCTATTTCCCAGACGTTGCGCAGATGGCGGAACGTACGGGCTCGCAAGCGGTTTGGGTCGAGGAGACTATGACGCCTGACCTCATCGTGAGTTGGGATCGTGAGGCAAAGGGAGTTCCGATCGGCAGGCCGGCGGAGGTCAACTTGAGGAACAACCACGCTCAGTATATCTTTACGTGGTATGCGCTGTCCGCAGCGACTGCGGTTATGTTGTGGATGGTTGTGAAGAAGCCGCCGACCGATCTTGCGCGCAAGGTCAGGCATAACAAGGATTGGTCGTAGAACATCCCACTATGGCATGCAGAGTACCGTGCAGGGGCTCTTGCTGTAAATATACTTGTATCATAGGATGAAATCATACCCTTTTTCAGTTCATAGCAATTCTCACTCTACTTCAACACATTTGTTTGGGGTTTCATAGCACTGTAGCCTATCCATAATCTCAAGTCTTGGCTACTCAATTTCCTATTCATTCTCCTCTTGGGCCGTTTTTCGTCCTCCTCTAAGCTTGGCCGGCGGCACCATCCTCAAATCACTCAGCAGCTCCCTGGGGAGATATTTCTCCGCCAAAGCAAACGGCGTTGTCTGCACATTAATTTGCCTTTGCCTCTTCATAAGCGTCAATACATCACTCTCCTCGATCGTCTTCCCACCTCTATGTTCCGCATACGCGCCCAAATCATCGCTAACCTGCTCAAAGAACCAGTCTGATGCTTGCATAATCGCTGTCAGTGTGTCTTTACTGATTTTGGTTTTGCCACCTCCGGATAGTGTTGTTGCAAGTTTCTTCACGACGCCGGCGGGGAGAGAGGGGTACGGGAGCCCGTGCTTGGAGAGGCGGACTGTTTTCTTTTTTGAAGGGATGCCTCTGGGCCTGCCTCTCTTCTTCGGGCCTGTGAGCTCAGACTGTGCACCGAGTGTCTGTTCATCCGCCATAGAGATATTGTGTTGGGAGCGGATTGTCGTGTTGCCCGTGCGGTTTATTGTTAGGTCTGCCTCGTTTTCTGAGCCTGACTCCTCGATGTTTTCACCCTCGCCTTCAGCATCCTCTTCTTCTTGGTCTGCTTCTGGCTCAGACTCGAGGTCATTGTCTTCCTCTGCTTCCTTCATTTTTTCCTCTTCGCCGGCCTCCTCTTCAACCATAGTTTTCTCCCCCCTCTCGCTCAGACGAGAGGCTCCGTCTCTCGTGCTTAGCCTCGACCTCGCGTCTCTAGCGTTCAAACGAGAATCGTCATCCATAAAACTTAGTCGCGTGTCTCCTCTGAACGGCTCATTCTCCTCATCACTTTCCTCCTCGATATCCTCTCTGACAATGCCCATGCTGCGTCTTGCCTCTCTCGCCTCGTCGGCCGTGACCCCCAACTCCTCAAGCTGCTCCAGGCGCATAGTCTCTCGTCTCGGAATCTGGAAAGCGAACGTGTTCTCATCCTCCTCTTGCAAATATCCCCTAATATCACTATCTCTCCCCCTTCTGATATCCATCGTCCTGGTCGCCCCGTCCATCAGACTAGGATCATCCAACATCGGCTCATCGTCCTCATCAAAGCCTCCGGGCACGAAAGACTGATCCACGATGTCCGCTAAGAACGTACCGTCCCCAAAGTCCGGGAGCGTCTGATCAAATCTATCACTCGTCCTTATTGACCCAAAACTGCCTCTACTCAGTCTCCCGCCGGGAATCTCGCTTGCAGCACGTCTCGGGAGCTCAACAGAGCGCGTCGTAAGATTATCATCATACATCCCCAACCCCTCACTCTGCGGCGGCAACAGCAGCGAATCATCATCATCCTCCTCCCCCAGGGGCATGCTCAGTCGCGGCCTTTCTAGTACCTCGTCCTCCTCCTCAACATCGTTCAGCCTCTCCCGGTCCCTCCTCGCTGGCACAGGCGGAGGCAACTGTGGCGTGCCTCGAATCGGCTGCGACGCCGGCGCAAGAACTTTAGAGAGCTGCCTCAAAAGGTCTCGTGGTGTCTCGCGTTGTTGACGACCCGATCTCCTCCTGTCTCTGCCTCCTGGCGTGTTGACTGCTGCTCTCCTAAGCTCAATCTCCCTCATCGCCGCCCGTCCATGAGGCGTCGTCGGCATCGCGCGCCGAACACTCTGCTGTGCTGTCGGCGTGACATTTTGTGCACCTCTCGGCGTGCCCAATGGTCTCCTCACAGATCGTGCAGCGGATGGTGGAGGACCAGGACCAGCCGAGTTCGCGCGTGCAGGCGTTGTCGGCTTCGGTAGTATCTGAGCTAATTGCTGAAGTGTCGCATAAGGAGTATCTTTCGGTGGCTCCGTGGTGTCAGCTAGCGAGTTGCGTGGTGTGATCCTCGGCGGTTCACGCGATGCCTGCGCAGCGATTTGTTGCGCAATGTTTGGGCCTGGAGCTGGGGCTGATGAGAGCGCATTCTCGGTTTCTGGAGCTGCTGTGCTCCTTCGCATAGATTTTCTCTTCGGGACCATGACTACGAATGCGACCTCAAGGTGGGAAGTTAAAGGAAAAGCAAAGATGTGGTGGTGGTGGTGGTGATGTCTAAGAAAGCTCCATGGTTGTCATGGTTGATATTTGGTTCAGCTGGGGTGTCGCGTCTGTCAACACAGTCGAGGACATGCATGAGCTAAGATTAGATTAGATCGGGAGAAGGACTTGGGGACAAATTATTTCCAGCAAGGCTGCTTTTGCGCCGTGAAGCTCGATATTGTAAACAAGACCATTGAATTTCCAGCGACACACCCCACGAGAACGATTTAAGGTCCAAACCACTTCTCAGAAGCTCTGAGTAAAACGATAACCATGTCCGACGACGGCTTCCAAGAGCCCCTCCTCGAGCGCCTCTCCGCCTCCCCAGAACCAGAAGCTCCAGCAGCACCACCATCCAAGCGCTCGCAAAAGAAGAACAAGAAGCGCGAGGCCACCGACGACGACGAAACTGCAGCCGATAAGCTATCCAGGGCTCCAAAGACGAAGAAGCAGAAGCAACAATATGAGGACGAGAACTTAGATATGGAGCTTGGAATCAACAAGAGATTCGCCCAGATGGACTCACAATTACTGGCGGATTATGTCGATAATAAGACGAGGCAGTTTGAGAAGGAGCTGAGTTCCGTAGAGTTGGAGGATAGACACATCTCAGCCTCAGCGATCACAGATACGACGTCTTATGATAAGCCACACACAATCGACAACCTCCCCAACTTCCTCGAAAAGTTCGTCCAGAACCCAACCAAACTCTGGGGCGCCTCAAAAAAGAACGGCACGCCTCACACACTGGTCATAACCGGTGCTGGCCAGCGCGCCGCCGACCTGGCACGCGTGCTCAAGAAGCTCCAGTCGAAGGATGCGCAGGTAGCAAAGCTGTTTGCGAAGCATATCAAGGTTGCGGAGGCGGTGGAGTTTTTGAAGAAACATAGGACGGGCATGGCGGTTGGCACGCCGAAGAGGATTGAGGATGTGATGGATGATGGCGCCCTCCAGGTGGATAGGTTGGAGAGAATTGTGGTTGATGCGTCTCATGTGGATGGGAAGAAGAGGGGGGTGTTGGATATGAGAGAGACGTTAGCGGCTGTGGTTAAGCTCCTTGGGAGGGCAGAATTCAAGGGGAGGTATGGGGCTAAGAAGGGTGGCATTGAGGTCATTTTCTTTTGATTTCACTTTGGGCTAAGAAGTGGCTAAGAAAGCTGGGCATTTCCATGGAGTCGGTTGGGCATTTACAAGCGGGCGTTGGATATCAAAAGTCAATGGAACGCTTTTCGTTCTGCTACTCTACTTCTCCCTCCGTCCCAAACTGGATTACGATGCCCACAGTAAGTCTAAACTTCATACTTCAACTCCCTCCAGCTCTCCGTCCCATCAGCCTCCACCAAAATAGCATGGTTCTTCTCCACCAGCTTCCACTCCTCTATCTTATACGTGCTCGGCTCACTAGCAACAATAACATGCTTCCCATGATCATCAACATTCTCATTCGTCATGTACGGGTTGTGTCCTTCGACACTCCTTCCATGGGTGCCCTTTACATCTCTTGTCTCCTTTCCGTGTTGGCTTTCGGCGCCATCTGGATGGTCTGGGAACTTCCTGTTGAGTGTCACACCCGCAGTCGTACTCCAGTAAAGAGAGGGTGGTTGTTCTGTGGCGTGGTTCCTGAAGCGGCAGGCGACGAGTTGTCGCCCATCCGTAACGCAGATGTTCAAGTCGTTAGGTGTGCGTTTATCTCCCAACGCCACCTTCTGCAGCTCAATAATGGTATTCACAGCATTCTGCAGCGCCTCAAACATCTCCTGCGTGGTGTACACCTTCTCCCATGCCTCGAATGCCCCATCAGCTGTCTTCTCCTGGGTACCTTGGCCAGCAGTTAAGTAGCTCATGTAAAGCGCAGCAATCATCTCCGAGTCCGTCCGTCCAGTGATATGCGAATACGTCTCCGCGTTCATCAGATTCGTCATCTGGCGTCCCACAGCATGGAAATCGGTAATATACCCATTATGCATGAACGTGTGCCTCCCCCACGTAAACGGGTGATTATTCACATCCGTAATTACCCCCGTCGAGCTCGCGCGAATATGCGCAAACACACACCTCGTAGCGGTATTCCTGGCGATACTCAAGAAGTTGGAATCGTGCGCGCAGGGCCGAGTGATCTTGTACAAGGCGGGACGGATGCTGGGCGCGTTCATGCCTTTGATTCCACTCTGGATGTTGCAGAATGCGGAGCGGGTGCCCGTATACCAGGCCATGCCGAAACCGTCGACGGAGAAGTTGATGTTGCGCGCTGCGATCTCTTTTTCGGATGTGGTGCCGGCGTGGACGGAGCGGTCGTGGGAGAGGAGGAGCGGGAGGTGGTGGTTGGCGACTTGCTTGGAAATGGAGTGCTTGGGTGCTGAAATCTGTTAAGACTAATGTTGCTTGAAATAAAGGGGTGGCAGATGAGTATCGGCTTGAGAAAGTATAGTTTGGCGGAAGGCTACTTACTGATGAGGACGTCCTCCAGAAGACAGTCTTCTGTTGGAGAGATGTAGGCGAACCAGCGACACATTTTGAGTTGCTGGCAAGGATCTATATTGGTTGAATTGAGAAATGAGAAAGCTTTGAGAGAGACAGTCCGACAGATTGGTTTAGGAAAAGAGGAGATGAGAGGTTGAAGCTGAAGATTTATGAAAACTGGTTGTGTTGACAAACAGAATCAGAAACAAAACAAAGATGACATAGCTATCAAACTTCAGTGGCGTTTGCCTTACGTTAGTGCTTCGTATTGGTGACGTTGTTCGCTTTGCCTTTGGCTTCAAGCTCATTGGGCACTGTCTTGGCGCTCCTCGGCGTGGCTGCATGCGGGGTAAACGTGACGAGGGCACAACTTTTGGGACCTTGGCACTCCCGCCTGCAGAGGTGAAAAAGCTTGTTTTTTGACGTTTGATATTGGCAGTAACAATCAAGTTCTATCTCAAAACATCCATAAAATTTGTAGCGGTGTTTTATTTCTCAAATGAAGGAGAAATGTTCCTGTTATTCGAGGTAAGTGCCGCGTGGATTTCGTGCCAAAGGAAAACGATTTTATTCAACGATTTCATCAAGAAAGTCCACGCAAATGAGAACTAGCTAGCAGATATCTCTCCTTATTGTAAGTTCCTTTTCATATCGTTAAGCTCCATTTGCCTCAAAAGGCGCTGCACCTTTTTCTTACTAAGTGGCAGGTCTCCCAGAACAATGAAACTATGGCATCCCCACCACTCCGCGGCTTCCTGGTCTTTCAACTTGCCAGGCCCTCGGAATCTCCAAAAATAAGTCCAGAAAATCATTAAGCATTCATCCTCAACAACTTCTCATAAGCACTCTCCCCTGGCTTAATCTCAAGCACGACCTCCTCTCCACCCTCCTCAACGTCAAATTCCTCACTCCAATCCAGCTTCGTCTTCGCCTCCTTATGCTCAGTCTTAACATCCCCAGGTCTCCCACGAATCAGGGAAAGTGGCACAAGCTTCATCGGCCACAGTTTAGCTGCGCCAGGCTTCTCATTCTCATTTTTTACCAGCGACAACGACGGAAGATTCAATGGGGGAAGTGGCCTATGCGAGGTTGGCTTATGTACCTGGATCTTCGGTAAAGGAGGGTTAAGCATATCCTCAAGGAGCATTAGCTGCCCAGTCGAGCTAACAGACGTCTGCCTTCGTGTGGCGTCAACTTCAGGTATAACGAGCTCATCCTCGTCAAGATTGATTAGCCCACTGGCAGCAGCAGCTTGCTCCTCAAGTGCTTTGGTGTCAAATCCGCGTTTAGCGCTCGTGGACGCAGGACGAAGTGGCAGAGACCATTCCCCTGTTCCCATTTGCACGGCATCAGATTTTGAGGTTTTCTCGTCATTTTTACCACTGAAGGGGTCCTTGAAGGTGATTGAAGGTAGCTCGGAGCTTGGAGAATCGACCTCATCTGCCCAGTTAAATCCATCTTTCTTCTCGAGGGGCTTTATCAGACCCTTAGCTGGATCTTGAATGCCCAAGAGATACCCATACGTTGCAGGCTTCTGGTCGATGTCCGCCAGATCATGAACTGCGCAACTTGAAGTGTCGACCAGACGAAGAGTATCATCCTTGCCGGCGGCCTCCTCACCCACATCAATCAGACTCTCAGCAGCAGACTGCTTTCTCGACGCTGCAGCGGACGTTGGCACGCTTCTTTGTTCCTCGGCTGGCTCATCCAGCTCAGGAATGAGGAAGTTCACATCGTCAGGGTTATCTGAAGATGGAGCAAGCATCTCCATGTAATCGTAGACCCTCCCCTTCTTCACCTCCTCATCACCCTCTTCGTCCTCCACATTCTTAAACAGGTCCAGCACCTCACCACGATGCACCACACCATCAACCGTCTCAATGACATCTTCCTCCTCTTCCGCTTCTCCCTCAACCTTGCTTTGTTTTCGAGGGTTTTCCGTAATAGGTTTGAGAGGCACCTCGGCAAGGTCAAACATCGGATCAAACGGTCCAGAATTCATGGCAATTCTGCCCAGCTTATCCGGAAACAACCACGGAAAAGAAATCAGCGGCATACTCTTCGGTTCCATCTTCCTCTTCGGCACCTGTCTGCCTCCAACAGTTCTAAACATCTTGCACTCCTTCAGCGCATGCTGCATCTCCTCAGACGTGACTTTGTACATGGCTACCACGAATGGAGCTAAGGTACGAAAGTCATCACCGCCTGCTGCTTCGATGCAGGCTATTCTGAAGCGCTCTTTGAGTGCGTCTGCGATCTCGGCAATCGCTTCGCCGGCTTTGTAGTCGTTGAAGCCGACTGGGCGGGAGAGGAGAAACGAGGTCCAAATCTCGAACTCGGTGTGGATGCCGTGTTGGGCCATGATACGGAGCATGGCAGCGTCGTATTCGGACTTCAGCTTTCTTGCCTGCCTCAAAGTCTCTTTGCACTCAGGGTATGCATTCAGAATGCGAGTGTCAAACGGTTTGTCGTACTGAGGCTTGAAGTCGACGAGCACGACTCTATCATAGAGATGACCGACTACACTATTCGAAATGTACGTCTTGCTCTTCGAAAGGTGAGTCTTCTCCATGAAATGGGGCCACAACTGTGGACGAAGGTGCTTTGGCAAGGTAGCTGGCACTCCCGACTTGACATAATCAACTGCCTTGGAGTGCAACGCTGCGAGCTCTATGCACTTTAGATCTTTTACAGAATTTGGAAGGTAATCAGACCAAGCAAGATGTGCATGAGCAATTCTAGGCAAGGAATCGTTTTTCATGTAGGTGACAAAGAAGGCCATGACGTCGTCGATGCCAACGTTACGATTGAGTTCGTAAGCTTGTGGAGAAGTGAAATCCATGGGTTCTGCGTTCCACTCTCGTGGGATGAACTCCCTGTCCCAGAGGACGAAGAAATCGTCTCCATCGAGGTCGCCGCCGGAGCACATGCTTGGTACGTCGACGTCGCCTAGTTGGGAGAAGACCACGCAGTCGCGAAGATGGTGGAGGGCTGGAACGTCTACTGCTTGGCATACTCTGATATCTCCTGGGTGCATCGACGGATTGCGCCCAACGACACAAAGGCCTTCAATAATATTTGTCTGCCCTGGATTATTTGGATCTACGACCTGAAGGAAGATCTGTGGCAGATCCTCAATGTCGATTGGCTGGACCTTTCCATCTGGACTCTTCGGTTTGTTGACATGGCCACGAAGAGTCTGCGTCTCATCCGTGCAACCAAAGACGAAAGCTCCTTTCTCAATGACAATTTTCGCTTTCTCCTTCAGGAGCTTGATGGACCAGGATCTCCACAGGTGGAGAAGAGAGTTGACGAATGGATCACCAGTCCTCATGAAGCCGTTGTGCACCATGGCGGCAATAGTCACAGTATTGTGTGCTTCATCGATATACCTGCGCAGAAGCTCGTTGGCCTTGTCTGGATCCGTCAAAGCCTCGCTATAGTTGGCGAGTTGCTCTTCCAGCTTCTGGATGAAGACCTCATCCTTGACACCTAAGCAAGATAGAATGGTAATCGTCTGGCGGTTCAGAGTGGCAGAAGATAATTGGGATGTTCTGATGATCTCAAGACCGTTGTACTCAGCTGGAAACTTGTTCTGGCTCTTGCGAATATGCACCTCATATGCCGCAGCATCAGGAGACATAGCGAGGACGCCCTTACATCCACCCATTCTAAACTGAACGATGGATGGCTCGTCTGGCAAGCGAAGCTCGACCTGGATCATCCTCATGAGGAACGACGATATCTTACCAACACCATCAGTGAAGCAGTGGCCGTTGCGTTCGACATCCGGAATGGTGAGAACCTTTACCTTGCGGTTCTTCAAAGCGCGAGTTGTTGAGAAACACAATCCAAGACGAGAGGCATACTTGGCCGGGTTACGAATGCTCTGGAAACTGCCCATCCACTTGCGAATATTGTTGCAAGTCAAGTCTTCCGTTGGGCTGAAGAAGTAAGCCCCATGCTCGCGAAACTGACTGTTGCCGAAGGCAAGAAACTCGTAATGGCGTTCACCGATCCTGATTCCGTTCTTCAGTGTGCGGAACACTCTGGTAAATATGCCATCATTTGTGGTCTTGTCGGCACAGGCGCCGAGTTTGCCCTAAACGACATTAGTATCGACTGCGGCCCTGGTTACGCAGAACTTATTCATACCTTCTTGTTCTCGTCAGTGAACTGAACACGGAGGAAATGATCTCCATAGTCAGCGTATTTGCGTATGACTCTGTTCGAAATCTCCATGCTTGGTGAACCTAAGTACATCGTCGTCGGAGTTACCGTTGCCTTGCGTGCATATGCACAGTATGGCGGGATCTTTGCTCTCCTAGTGTGTGCCAAGGCATCTGGATTAGTGAAAATTGACTGAGGATTCCAAATACGCTTGCCTACTGCAGCGAGGTATTCGAGGATACTAAGTGCGTGATCCTTGTCCCTCGCGGAAATTTCAGCAAGGACTGAGATGAACTCAGGCTTGATGCTGTGCTCTTCTATGATGTTGTGAGATATGCACACTTCCAGCTGATACCTGACCTCGAATGGCAAGCTGAAGAAGGCAACGTTGTCTAGCATGCATGCCATATCGTCCACGCTTGAGTTGACGACTTGACGGTCGATCAGATCCCAGACTTCGACATGAGTGCTTGACTCAGTGCGGAAGTTGCTTGATTCGAGAATCTCGAGGTTGAAGTCGCTAAGCGCGTTCCTCATCTGGGTATAGAAGTCTGAGTCGAACATCTGGTTGTCAAAGGTGAACATATAAGTAAGCCAACGACCCATGTCAAGTGCCGGCTGCTCTGCTTTTGACAGGTTGACTTCTCTCGCTGCGAGGGTGGCGACGTCAACAACATCTGTGGCGCGGAACCAAGAGTCTCTCTCACTCCAGATTAGAGCATCTTGAAGCAGAGTCTCCCGAACACTGTCTGATGGTTGGCAGAAGAATCTTGGCGGGTAGTCTAAGGAGACTACTAAGGCTGAAGTGCTTTCGCCCGTGGTTACACGGTTGATGTGTTTCATCTCCTCGAAGCGAATCTGGAACTTATATCTCGTACGTTTTGAGGGAGGCGACCCAAGCTGCATCTCTCTGTCATCGAAAGTCACAACAAGAACCTTGTCCCTAAAGTCGACATGGAAGAACAATTCGCTCTTAGCAAGCGAGATAGTCTTCTTGACCATCAAGGTGTTTTCGGTGACCATGACACCAAAGCCCAACGACTGAGGCTCGAATTTCAGCGACTCGGGATGTCTGACTCCACGGCTTACTTCACTTGGAATGGTGAAGGAGCGAGGTGACTTGGTATCAAGGTGAACATCGACTCTGCAGCGGCCACCGTCCGAAGTCCTCATAATCCAGTCGCTGTCACTCCAAAAGTCGTGCTTCGGAATTGGCCTAAACTTGACTTGTGCCATGCCATTCTTCATACCAGTATCTCTGTTGTTCATCACTCTGATAAAGTCAATGGCACCCTCCTTCTCCATTAGCTTCCAGATGTCCAAGGTCGTTGCAGTAGGTGGCAGGCCTCGGATGATAATGGATAGCTCCGGCCACGACTGCCATTGAGACTGAAGTCTGATCCTTTGCTCGTATTGAGGTGGGCCTCTTGGTTGTCCTTGTTGGAAACCCGCCCCAAGTCTATCTCCCCATGCAGGACGACGATGTCCTCTGAGTCCTCCTCTTCCGCCCCCGATCAGGGTTATGCCCGACATGTTGGGAGACGGCGAGCCACTGCTGTACTCTTGCGAAGAACTACGTTGCATGTTTGCGGCCATTTATTCGACCTCTAAAACGAGTTGTGAAGTAAGCGGGGAGGAAGCTTTGCGCCCGGTAGCTATTGGAACTCAAGACCGCAGATTGTTCAACTAGTTGGAATATAGATCAAGGATGATAAAACGAGAGGTGCAGGATGATGAGAGTAGAGGCAGGTATTTGTAGACGAGGATACTGGCTTGGACTGGGTCGACTTGTGAAAGGTTGAAGTGGCAATATTTGACAAGATGAGGACGAGATAATGTTTGCGTCCTGTTGGAAAAATATCAGAAGGAAGCTGATGTTGTTCAATGATTGTTCAGAGGTCGCAGTGATTATAAGCTTACCTCTTACTGTAGACGCAGCTGTTCTGACGTTGTTGCGGTCGTGGTGATGCCGCGAAAGCTGGATCGAACGTCAAACGTTTGAGGACGGTGTACGTTTAAGGACGTGGTGCGTTTAGGGACGTTGGACAACAGGTCGATGACCAAAGTGCTTCTTTGAAACCGGTTAACGTTGCGAAATTGCAGGCACTATAGCTGGGTGTGACAAGGACCCAAACACGAAAGTCAATCGATCTTTGACTTGCGTGGTTTGGTCTGAACGAATGAGGTGTTCTGACTGCGGCTTGGAGGGTTCTTCCTAAAGAGTGGGGCTTCGTCTGTGATGCAAGGAGGGGTGGCTCCTAAGTGCAGTGGAGAGAGCAAGCAGTGCTTTAATACTTTTTCGATGCTGCGATCAACGTGGAGTTAAATCGCGACGAGACCTCCAGTCGTTGATATCAGTCGTCGTAGGTTGTTGTCCTCGGTCTTAATCGCTTGCCTTTTCAATACCACTGCTGCGCGTTATTTATGTGTCTCAAATGTGGTTGTGGGATCGTAGTGCGTGTGGACGATGTACGAGTATGCACACTGGTTGGGATGAAGGGTTCTAGGATAGAGCGTGCGCGCGCTTGTGATGATATCGCCTTATCTCCCTCGAGTTGTAGTAGGCGAGCTTGGCGAGTGGCGGCGGATGCATAGAGTGGCAGTAACTGTGTGTCGTGGTTACGATGGCGAGCTATTTTCGAAGTGCCAGTGTCGCCCAGAAAGGACTTCTTTGTGCCACTAAGGGGGGAAGCAGTCAGCGATTTACTGGCTTACCAGTGAATGATTGAATCGCTATGCTCGCCGTGGCCACAAGGAAGAATATGGATGTGAGCAGACACTGACTAAACAAATGTTTGTCCTGTACAATAAGTTTGCAGGCAGGCATGGTAGGCCGCATCGATGTATGCTTCGAAGCGCCCGAGCTCCATCGTTGAAATTTATGATCAACTAGGCGTCCAGCTTTAATCTGGTACTTCCACTGCTATGTCATTAGCGCCGTTTTGCCTCAATACTGTGACTCTACTTACATGTGCTATGAACCATGTGATACCCTGCGAGAGTTGAGGTGCAATTGGCGGGTTGCTGAAGTGAAGTTAGCTCCTTCCTGTCCTTTTTCCCCACCCACAAACCTAGCCCTCTATGCATCAAACATCGGTGTACCAGCTACTGAGAAATGTTAACCTGTTGTTCCAGACTTCTCGTTTACTATAACTTCGAATTATATACCAAGTATCCTCATTTCGAGAACTTGTCATAAGTCGCCAACCCTGGCACATCAAACACCTTACCCGGGTTCATAATCCAATGCGGATCCAAGCTTAACTTAACAGCCTTCATAACATCCAACGTTTTCTCACCAACCTCCAGCTTCAACGCATCCTTCTTCCCCATCCCGATCCCATGTTCACCTGTACAAATGCCTTCCATTTCCAGCGCCCTGTTCACCATATTCTTCACACATTTCTCGACCTTCTCTTTCTCCCCTGGCACATTCGAATTATACATTATCGACTCGTGGAAGTTTCCATCCCCAATATGGCCCAGAATTGAAGCAAACAGCCCCAGATCATCCATCTCCTTCTTACTCACCTCAATAATGTCTGCTAACCTAGAGAAAGGCACCGCAACATCCGTACTCCAAACCTCACTTCCCTCCTTCCTAAGCGCAAGCATACTCCACAAACTTTCCTTGCGTGCACTCCACAACAACTTCTGCTCCTCCGCACTCTCAGCAAACTCAAATCTCCCGGCCTTAAACGTACTAGCGATGGCTTTCGTCCTCGCAATATTATCCAACACCCCAACCTTCGTTCCCGAAAACTTAAAGAAAAGCGTAGGTTTCTCCTCCCAAACCCTCGGCGCGGTAGCACCACCAAGGTTCACAACACGCATCTGCACCTCATCCATGATCTCCATCGCAGCCACCGGGATCCCGGCCCTCATGACGCCAGCTGCGGCTGCGGCAGCATCGCGGATAGAAGGGAAGGTGACAACGGCTACTGAGTACTCTTCCGGCATCACAGCAAGCTTGAGTGTTATCTCTGTGACGAGACCAAGCGTGCCTTCCGATCCGCAGAAGAGCTGGTTAAGGTTATACCCAGCGCTCGTCTTCCTCGGCCTCCTTTTCGTCTTTACCACCGTGCCGTCTGCCAAGACAACTGTAAGATTGACAATCCAATCCTTCATCGTGCCATAACGCACTGCATTTGTGCCGGAGCAATTCGTGCCTACCATCCCACCAATCTGCGCGCTTGGTCCAGGATCAATGGGGAAGAAGAGGCCGGTTCCGGCTTTCGCCAGTTCCTCGTTCAGACTCATCCAGGGGACGGAGGGTTGGACGACGACGTCCATGTCTTCGGCGTTGATTTGGATGATTTTGCCCATCTCGCTGAAGTCGACGGAGAAGCCGCCGTAAGGGGCGGAGAAATTCGCTTCGAGGGATGTGCCGCCGGAGTAGGGGATTACTGGGATGCGGTATCTGTGGCAGATTTTGGCGATTTCGGAGACTTCCTGTGTCGACTTCGGGTAGACGACTGCGACGGGGAGGGTGTCGATGTTTATTGAGGACCACTCTGAGTAGCCGTGGATGTGCAGGACTTCGTCGTCAATGCTTACGGCTTCTTCGCGGCCGAGAGCAGTGCGGACTTCTACCATTGCCTGAGGGGTATGAGCACTATGATTACTAAGTCTCCAACGCATAGGGTAAACGAACCTTCTCCATATCCTCCCTCTCAGCATACCTCGGTGTGTGGAACTTCTTCTCATCATTATACTCCACCAACTTCACTTCACACTTCTTGACCGCATTCTGGCGTTGCGTCAACCCAGTACCGACCAGGAAACCTCCAAGCGCGAAAACCCCGAGAGTGATGGGTGTGATTCTAGATTTCGCTGGGTCGGACGAGGACTTTGAGGATTGAGAGGAATTGAATCTTTTGCCTGCAATTCTGCGCGGAGCTACTCGAGTTGCTTCTCTTGTTGTAGAAGCAATAGTCGAAGGACGAAAGATCGTGCGAGACGCCATTGTGAAATGCGGACGTGTGCGAAAAGGGTTGATTTCCAGCTCTGTGACCGTCTTAACAATACAACAAAACGAAGAACATGGAATATATGTACAGATGAAATAGAAAAAGGAGAATAAAGGACAGAAGTTTACCCTACCTACAACAACTAGCGACCTTGAGGGATAATTGGAGTCAGCCATCGGAAATAATTCCATATCTCCAAAGGTGTGCCCCGCACTCCATGGAGTCGGCCAGACATGGTGATGTGGGGATCTGTGAGTGATCGAAAGATATCCGAAGTTCGTTATTTCTTAGAGCTCAGAAAGCGCTGTGCTAATGTGCGAAGATGTTGTTGACATTCTGGTGGTGGTAAAATGTGAGCGAAATACCGTACCTTAGTGGTTGCTGTGTTTCGTAACACAGCATCTCTTATGCGGTGACATTCTGCGAATCTCGAAAATCTGCTTTACCTGTCTTCGAAACTTCGTGATAAAATATGGCCCAAGCACGCCTGTTTTTTTGTACAAATGATAATGTCAAACTGATGCAAGTGCTTGATAGGCTGAATCGATCTGACAAGCAATTGCGTGCTCGCCATCACTTCTCAACCACCCCGCTGTGGAGCTGGGGATAAGGCTTTGTGGAGCTTCGAGGTTGACACATCCTCTAGTGCCGCTTAGCATGAAAATCGCAAAGGACCTCGATGTTGTGTTCATTTGGGATGCATTATCGCATTAGTATTTAGAAGGCATTGGACGACAGAGAAACAAGCAAGGCAAGGCAATAAAAGTTTAGAGGTCACTGCATGGGTGAATAGATAGGTACTGGGTACAACTCTTTGGTCATTCGAAATCTCTCACTATGCTCGAGTCGCATAACGGCAAACTGGTATCATAATGCCCTTCACGCCATCCAGAATATAAACCCAGGGGATCAGAATACGTTCAGTAGACCAACCGCAATTTAAGCGGCGATCTGCTGGGCGCGTCTGCGATCACGCTCCTCAGTGATGGAGAGCTTGACACCCTTGCCCTTTGGAAGGGAGATCCATGGCTTCTCGGCACCGATGACGAAAACGTTGGACTCGCGGGTAGCGAAGGAGTTGTCAATGGCATCCTTGATATGGACGAGGTTGAAGCCTCCGTCGTGACGCTCACGGTGGGTGATGACACCAACACGGCCCATGTTGCGACCGCCGGTAACCATGGCGATGACACCGGTATCGAACTTGATGAAGTCGGTGATCTTGCCAGTGGCGAGGTCAATCTTGACAGTGTCGTTGACCTTAATGGCTGGATCTGGGTAGCGGATGCTAAATATTGGGTTAGCTAGCTGCGGAGTTTATAGCAAATCATTAGCACGTTAGTCAAAGCTTCGCTTTCAAATCGTCCCAAGAGGCCCTTGCCGAGGCAAAGACATTGAAGGACGAGAATCGACCAAAGCTTGGACCAACGGCTGAATGATGTCTGACAGAACTTACGTTCTAGCATCGTGCGTGACCAAGAATGGGATTCCACCCTTGCCAAGCTGGACGCGCTTGACCTTTCCGAGCTTGTACTCGGCCTCCTCAGCCTGGACACGGTGGACGGTGAAGCGTCCCTTGGTATCGTAGACAAGACGGAAGTTCTCGCCGGTCTTCTCGATGGAGATGACATCCATGAAACCAGCTGGGTAGGTGGCATCAGTGCGGACTTTTCCGTCGACCTTGATGAGGCGCTGCATGACGATGGCCTTGGTCTCGCGGGCGTTCAAGGCATACTTGAGACGGTTGCGAATGAAGACGATCAGTGGCATGCAGTCACGGAGCTTGTGTGGACCTGGGGATGGGCGAGGGGCATAGGCTCCGGACAATTTGTCCAACAGCCAGTGGGATGGGGCGCTAAGGCGCTTCTGGTGCTTCTTTCTGCGAGAGCTATTAGCAGCTGTCTTCTTGTGTTGCCATCTTGCAATCCAGTTCGAAGCAGAATTCCCAATGCCTCGTCGCTGAAGATAAAGGCATTCAGCCTGCAGAGTGTCGTGCGCGTTGCTTCGATTGATAGTCGCGATATCGCAACGCTGTTGTTTTATCTCCTTGACTGAATGCTTTTTCGCTCCAATGACATGCAATATTGAATAATTCTGCTTATTGCTGGACTTTGCTGATAAGAAGTGATAACGTACGGTCCTCTACCCATTTTTGCGGCTCGTGGTTGTTGAGTTGCAAAGAGTTGTCGTGGTTGGCGTGGTCGTGGAAAGTCCCAATCTCGAGGTTGGCATAGAAGAAGTTTGTGTGGACCTTAGGGCTTTTCGCTAAATTGCAGCCTTTTGGTTCAGGCTTCAAGCTTGTGGGTCCCCATCAAAGGTGCTTGGCCGGCCAATCTGTGCTTCCGCACTCCGATGGAAGCTTATCGTCAATTCGTGATTGTTATCAATGATGGAGGGGTGGGAACTTTTGGGCTGCCCATCCGTATTCCGGCGCCAAAAGTGTCATAACGGGGACAAGAATCTGGGATTGACTCACGTCGTGTAGATATCTAGAGCCTCAAGCTGTATCTTTCTTGTTCATACCAATTAAACTCAATACCGCAACACAAAATGTCTTTAACAGCCCTTACCAATGTGTCCGTCGAGGGCCTCCCCAAGATCGCTGAAGGAAAGGTCCGCAACTTATACGAAGTTGATGAGGAGACGCTTCTTTTCGTTGCTTCAGATCGTATCTCAGCATACGATGTTATCATGGCGAATGTGAATATCTTGTCCCACCATCACTTCAATGGCATCCGCTAACATGGTCCAGGGTGTCTCAAAGAAGGGTTCGCTCCTGACACTTCTTTCCGTCCACTGGTTCTCAGTTCTGCCCAGGCTGGTTCCAGGGCTCAAGACTCATTTCGTCACACTCGATATTCCCGCTTCTGTTCCACGATCCCAGCACGCGCTGCTGAAGCACCGCTCCATGCAAGTCCGCAAATACAAAATATTCCCCATCGAAGCCATCGTCCGTGGCTACATCACCGGTTCTGCCTGGAAGGAGTACCAGAAGTCCGGCACCGTGCACGGTATCCCAGTTGCGGCAGGATTGAAAGAGTGCGAGCAGTTCCCAGGCGGCGCTATGTATACTCCAAGTACGAAGGCGGAGGCGGGTGCGAATGATGAGAATATTCACCCAAGCAAGGCTGCGGAGATTGTGGGCGAGAAGTATGCTAAACGTATTGAGGAGCTTGCGCTGTCGCTGTACAAGGCTGCTAGGGATTATGCGTTGGAGAGGGGTATCATTATCGCTGATACGAAGTTTGAGTTTGGACTTGATGAGGGGACGGACGAGGTTGTGCTTGTGGATGAGGTGCTCACCCCAGACTCTTCGAGGTTCTGGCCTAAGGATAAGTATGAGATTGGCAGGGACCAGGAGAGTTATGATAAGCAGTATTTGAGGAACTGGTTGACGAAGGAGGGGCTTAAGGGTAAGCCAGGGGTCGCTATGCCGCAGGAGATTGTCGATAATACTGCTGCGAAGTATGTTGAGGCTTTTGAGCTCTTGACTGGCAAGAAGTTTGAGGAGGCCACTGCATGAGCGCTGTTGCAGCGATCTGAAGCGCTCAGTACATGGGCGTTCTTTTTGGCCGAAATGAAAAGTGAGCGATCTTAGAGAGTAAAACTGAAACAACAAAAAGGGGTTTTGTTATAATAGGCCCATGCAAACCGGTTTATCAAGACGCAGTCGATCTCTTCATTTATGCTTGAAGAGCACTATATTTCACAAAAACCAGAGAAGAATAACGTGCATATTCTCAGAATTTAGATGCAACGCTATCTATCTTTTATTTCGCTAAATTCCCAAATGAATTTATTGAACGTAGCCTTTAAGAACAGCTGCCTCGGCGTTCAAGATGGAGGAACCAGCAGCACCAATAACGGTGTTGTGGCTCAAAGCAACAAACTTGATATCAAAGATACCGCTCTCATCCTCTCTAACACGGCCAACAGAGACAGTGTACCCTCTCTCGGTATCTCTGTCCAATCTTGGCTGTGGGCGATCTGGCGCCTCCATAACCTGGATAGCGACCTTTGGCGCCGATGGGCAGCCAAGCTGTTGTGCCTCAGAAGTATAACTCCTTAATGCCTCCTTAACCTGCTCTGCGCTTGGGATGTTTTCTCTGTTCTTAAACCTCAAAGACACGCAAGCCATGTGTCCATCCAAAACAGCGACTCTGTTGCACGCCGCCGAGATCTTCAGATCGTCCTGGTCATTAAAGCCAGTAACCTCCCCATTAATCTTGCCCAGAATCTTCTGAGCCTCAGTCTCAAGCTTATCCTCCTCGCCCGAGATAAACGGCACAACGTTATCCAAGACGTCCATCGAGCTCACGCCTGGGTATCCAGCACCAGAAACAGCCTGCATCGTAACCACACTGACCTGGTCCACAAGACCAAACATCTTCTGGATAGCAGCAAATGGGATGACGATGCCGATAACCGCACAGTTGGAGTTGCACACCAAGAAACCCTTCTCCAACGCCCACTCTTTCCTTTGATGCGGGATGACATCAAAATGGCTCAAGTTGACCGTTGGCACGACGAGCGGCACCAGGGCGTTACGACGGTAGTTCTTCGCATTCGAAAAGATCGGGATATTGGCCTTGACGAACTCCATCTCTACTTCCTCAGCAACGTCAGAGTCGAGGCCGGAGAAAACGATGTCGCAATCGCTGAACTCGGAGGCCTTGCATTCTTTGACGGTGAGGTCGGAGGTGTGGGCATCCATTGCGGCGGCTTGTTTCCACTTCACGGCATCTTTGTATTTCTTTCCGGCGGATCGTGGAGAGGCGCCGACGGCGTGCAGAGTAAAATGTGGGTGCAGGGCGAGGAGGAGAATGAAGCGCTGGCCTACAGAGCCGGTCGCTCCCAAAACACCTGAGTAGTTAGTATGGACGGCTCTAAGTGATAACTTGGAGGGGCGACCTGTGTACTTACCGCACTTCTTCCTTGGAAATGGTGTAGTAGCGGACATTGTGTTATGATTGTGTCTCTGTAATATGAGGACTAAACAATTGGTCTGAGAACCAAGCGATGGCTAAAGTAGTGTTAAATGTTTGTTAAATTGTTGTTCTTGGAGCGATCGTAGTCCGATCGGAGGTCGAGTCATGGCCACGGACATTTTTTGGAGGGGTGCCCTCCAAGGTTGCTTGGCACTAGTGCTATCTGATCAGATAAGAGCAATCATAGTGATTGATAGTGAGCTTACGACTTCCAATCCTCACGTGTCTCGCCATGAACTGACAGCTATCATACGACCAATATAGGCGTCATCCGCGAGGGTAAGTATATGACAACAGACAGATTTGTACTTCATTATGCCTGAAGCATATCTCTCTTTGATTCGACTTTGATTTTGTGTTCATCTTATCGCTTATCGCCATGTACTCGTTCTGGTCTCACGCCACATCAGACGAGAAGGCTCCCGCGACCTCGCCGTCTACACCAGCTCCTCCAGACCTCAATCCCTGGACTCAGCGCGAGCATTCACGTGTTCCCATCACGTTGTCAGCGGAGAGCACTAAGCGACTACATGACATCAAGAGCTTACGAGCAATCATCCTTGAGGAACGCGACCCAAGGACAGAAGGCCCAGAAGACAAGCAGGCCGCGCTGGTTATGGAACCGTCTGAACATCAAGCGAGACTTATACAGCCGCCGCTATTTCTTCTGAGCAAGAACTACTTGAGGCCACCGCAGACACCGAAGACGCATAGGATTATCCCGACTGTTCACGTTATTCCACGACCGGAGGCCTTTGAGAGCAAGCATTTGACCTGTTCCCCACCGGCGCCTCCAAAGTCTCCAAACAAGAAGACTACCCCGATATACGATATTTGATTCAGCGCCGATGGCAGCAGCGCTGGGACAAAATGCAGGGAACGATAGAGCCACGACGCTTGAATGCTCTGCTCAACGACACTCCATCCGATAAACTAGGCCAGTACGAACTCGCACCACTACAGCACCATCACGGGCTCAACACATCCGGTCGAGCTCTCATACTTGAGCCTGGTACACCTCGAAACCAGCAGTCATCCCTCGCGCTCGTCTCCTTTGACGAATTTATATCCTTTGACGGCGATGTGCCGCAGTCACATCACGGTCGCCTTGGACCACTGCCTGGACAAGCTACACCCACCCATATTACATCGTCACAATCTCTACGTAAGATACTAGCTGATGAGCTGGAGCCAGCTGCTGCTGCTACGAGAAAGAGATCGCGGAAAGACCTGTTTGTGCAGCTGCCACAGCCGGAGAAGAGGCAGAAAGGTCCAGCACAGGCGGTGCAACAACTCATACTGCCACCTACGATTGTTGGTCTTCATGAACCACCTCTCAATCAGGCACCGCAATTTGCACCGATCACAAGCAGTCCGTTTCACGATAGCCATGGCAGGAATACATTGAATGCATCTCAAGCGGAGATTACGGCTGCAGGCACATTGCGATTGGCGCAGCCAGAACGGCATCCAAGAACATCAGGTGGAATGCTTGATACGTTCGCGGCAGTGTCGGCGGAGTCGCCCTTCGAAGAGAACCGGAAACCGCTGCAACTGAACAGTAATGAAAATAATGTGCGCAGTACGGACACAGGACGCAACGATGTCAGGGTGATGAGAGGCCAAAGACAACTGATGCCTAAATCGCCGTCAAGGATTGCACTTCAGGTATCTACGAACAATGCTTCACAGGAACCACAACCGCAGAACGTAGCTCCTCAGGTCAAGGCTTGGAATAAGTTCTCCAAACAAGAAACGGAGCACTTACTGCGAGGAGTGAGGAAGCACAAAATCGGGAACTGGAAGAAGATCTTCGAAGACCCTGAGTTCACATTCAACAACCGCAAGGCAGGGCAGCTGAAGGATAGGTTTCGGATTGTTTGTCCGGATGCCTATGCTAATCATACCAGGAAAACAACTGGTAGTATGATTGCGGTTGAATGTGCTGCTGCTGAAGATGAGAGGTCGCTGCCTTCGAGGATATCTGCTAGGCCATCAATTGAACCAATACTGAGCAGCGATTCCTCCTCCCCAACAACACCACGGGCACTTCCATCCCGGAAGAAAAACCCCCCTACCAAGTCAGCGGAGAGTCTAAAAGAGCTAGCCACATCGCAACCCTTCGAGAAAGTTCCCCGCCGAGGCCGCCGAAGCTACGCCGAAGAAGAAGACAAAAACATCCTCCTCGGCTTCGAGAAATACGGCTGTGCGGCTTGGACAAAGATTAAACGGGATCCGGCGCTTAAATTGGAGAGTCGGCAGGCGACGGATTTGCGGGATCGGTTTAGGACGAGGTGGCCGGAGAGGTATCGGGTGGCTATGGCGAGGGCGAGGGAGGAGAAGGATGGTAGTGAGAAGGCTGCTGAGGGAGGGTCTGGCGCGGCCGTGTTCGTTGTTGGGAGGAATGGCCAGAACAACATTGAGGGCCCGGCTCAGCATAACGGTGTAGTAGAGGAGCAAGCACCAGCAGCATCAGCATCAGCATCCATCTCAACATACCCCGACATCCTCTCCTCCACCGATCCCTGTCCTCCGACACCAGTCTCGCCTCCGCACCAAAGGGCCACGATATCGTTCATGGAGCTACTCAATGGCCGTGATGATGCGTTTCCAGATTGGGCAGGTACAGAAAATGATAACGGCCTGAGCTCGATTGAGGACATGATGGGGATATCAAGGTTATTATTAGATGAGAATTGGCCTGATGGGAGTGTTAATGCAGGCATGAGTAGTGCTGCGGGCTATGTGTCGCCATATGGTGATGCAGGAAGAGGTAATCTTGAGCTCTCGAATATACTTAATGGAACGGTGCCAGGGAGAAGGGGTTAATGTGGTAGGTTAACGGTTTTTTAATGAAGATTGGAGAGTAAATAATTGAAAATTACCAAATTACCACTCTTCGTCTGCTATTTACAGCTTACTACTTTCTTGCTTTTTGATCTAGATTGTGACTTCTGCGTCTAACAACGGCTATTTTTGCTTGGTCCGGGTTATAGCGTCCTCATCAGTGGACTTCCATGAGTTCCCTCTAGGGTAGTCATGTTTCAATGTACACATTGAGGATATTCTTGCCGATTTCTGTTGCCGATTCGAGGGTCGTAGTACCACCGTTTAAATCCAGCCATACATTCTCTCATCTTGTGGACACAGCCACGGGATTATGGCTGACAAAGTGATTGTGCTCAGCATCAACAAGAGTTTGTCCTTCTGCCAGCTCCTGGCAAAGTATGGTCCAAAATTCTAAGCCTGAAAACCCAATCTTATGATAGTCCCACATCTCGTCTGTAAACCCACCTGTTGAACTCCTGGAGTAGCTCTCTTTCCATTTCGATATCCAAAAATGTTGTTCTAACCGGATCCTCCGGAAACATCACTTTGGCTTTCTTATCGCTGGTTAAGTACCGCATCTACCGTGATATAAGACCCGGTATGGTAATCGAGAGCCTTGTCAGAAGAGGGTTACATTGGGGGTCTAATATTGTGGTATGGTCTTGTATAGGGTGGCAAAAATGGCCCCAAACCCTTGTTTTGCATCAAAAAGTCTGAAAGATCCTACCTCAAAACAAAGCCTTGCGAACCGGGTGAACTTGAAGGATAGGTGGCCTTATACACCAGTAAATGTGGTAGTCTCTGGCCAATCGACCGTGCTTGAAAATTGGCGGTTCGGTTATTTGTCTTTTCTTGAATTTTCGGTACTCTTCTGTTGCTGGCCAGTCCCAGAAACGTTGCCTTTCGCCACCATCATCACCATCACCAGTGCTACCAATGCTGTACCAAATATCACTGCCCTCATCACTCACATCGGCAACAGATTCGCCGTCGCTGATCCTCCTTCCGTTGACCTCTCCATCAACCTCCATCAACCTCTTCCGTCCACCTTTCTCATCGCCAACCGGTTTCGCATCACCACCAGTACCATCCTCTCAACTCCCACTTCCAACACCTTAACGTCTTTCACATCTTCGTCATCCACACTTTACAAACCGGTTAGCATTTTCCTTATCAAGCATTAAAATTTCACTCGCCACATTCATCAGCATCATTCATCAGTCCCATAGCACCATGACCCGATTGTCTCCACGCAATACCACCCTCCGTACTACTTGATACGCGGAATCAGCTCTGCTGCCAACCGATTAGCATCGCCGGCTCTTCCATATAACTGATAAATTCCGCCCCTCCTCGTCCTACAAAACAGATAGCTTGAAGCAATTTCCGTAAACTGCGCCGTTGTCGACTCACACATGGGACAAGACGGAGTGGTAGTCAAGTCATTCATTTGCTGACGTTTTGGTATCCAATCTAACACTAACACCTACAACCCGGCTTCTTCAATATTGAGCCTGATAACGACGCTGTGCTCCTGACGCCCAAAACCACTTTGCTTTACCTTCTGTGACCTTCAAGCAATTCCACTGTTATTGCCTCTCAATAGTCTCCTCCACCAAGTCTTCCATGCCTGCACTAGGCGCAAAACCCGCTCCACCCTCCCTGTCTCCTCCCATCCTCCCCTCCCCACCCTCCTCTCTCTCCCTCCACCCCTCCCTCAGCTCCCCAAGCCTCTCCGCCAAGTCGTTTTCCTCCACCTCATCAAAACTCCCTCTCCTCCCCCACCCTCTCGGCTTCCTCTTCAGGAAAGCCCCCACAGCGCCGAGATACCCTTCATGCCTCAAAAAATACGCCTTCTTCTCTCCCTTTGACCAAAACTTAATCGCATAGGACAACGTATTCATTGTTTGCCTGTGGCCGCGGATGAACGAACCCCCGAAATATATATTATCCAAGTTATGGAGGCTGGATTGCAGGTATGCGATTTGCCCGATGTTGTTGGAAATGGCGTATAATAAGGAGCGGGAGATGTCTGCGCTGTCGAAAGGGGGGGACCCGGGTGATGAATCCTTTGGGTGG